>JABLTO010005850.1_pt1 | contig 267618 bp, 292 predicted proteins | sample 7160091 | NCBI WGS metagenome assembly JABLTO01 (sample SAMN14651225, study PRJNA627086) | human gut metagenome | isolation source: feces | host: Homo sapiens | reverse complement strand
TACAAGGCACTGCTGGTAATACTGGTGCACAAGGTGAAACTGGTCCTACTGGTCCTACCGGTCCTGCTGGTACAAACGGAGAAACACCAACACTAACAATAGGCACAGTAAATACAGGAGCTCCTGGATCTCAAGCTTCTGCAACTATTACTGGTGCTGCACCTAACTACACATTGAATTTAACTATTCCTCAAGGTCCTACTGGTCCACAGGCTTAAAAATACAAAAAAACTAAGCAAATATAAAAGTTAATTGCTTAGTTTTTTATATTTATAACAATCTTTTTCATGGGAGTTTATAATTCCTATTGCCTGTAAATAAGAATAAATAATTACGCTTCCTATAAATTTCATTCCACGAGACTTTAAATCACTTGAAATAGTATCAGATAATTCAGAAGTTGTTTTATCATTTTCATATATTACTTTATCATTTGTAAAAGTCTTTAAATAATTATGAAATGAACCATATTTATTTTTTATATTATTAAATATTTTAGCATTATTTATACTAGCTTCTATCTTACGTTTATTCCTGATTATATTTTTATTATTCATAAGTTCATTTATCTTATTTTCATCATATAAAGAAACTTTATTAACATCAAAATTATCATATGCCACTTTAAAATACTCTCTTTTATTTAAAACGCATTCAAAAGATAAACCTGCTTGAAATAATTCTAATATAAGCATTTCAAATAAATAAGCATCATCAAGGTTTAAAACTCCCCACTCTTTATCATGATAATTAACATAAATTTCATTATTTAAATTACACCATGCGCATCTTTTCATAATTTATTACTCCAAAATTAATATTAAATTTACTTTTTAACTAGTTTGCATCTTTATTTAATAGTAAATTCAGTAGATACATAAAAACTATCAAATAATCCATCTTCTTTTTCTTTATCAATTTTCTTTATAACTCTATAAGTCCCAGATGGTAATTTTCCGTATCCTTCTTCAAAGTTAAGTTTAAATTCATTCTTCTTTTTAGACTCAAGAATAAATAATGGTAAAGTAAAGTTTAATTTAGCATTTATTTTATACCATTCATCGTTTTTTTTAATCTCTATTTCGTAAGGACTTCCATATTGAATCTTTCTATCACTATTATTAGTTAAAATTAAAGTTACACTTTTATTTGTTAATGTTCCATCTTTAATAGTCATTATAACATCATTTTGTGACACCTTAATATCAGACTTATTTCCTATATCAAGTTTATTTTTTACATTCTTGCAACCTGTCATTGCTAAAACCATAACCCCACATAGTAAAATAACAAATACTATCTTTTTCATATTAATTTTCCTTTTTAAAAATTATAATTTTGACTATAAATACTTTTTATAATTTTTTCTAATTTTTTTAAATCTTTTTCATTTGGGTGTGATAAAGCTTTATCAAAGTTTGTAATTAAGTTATCTACGTTTATTGATAAGTTGTTTTGTTGCTTCATCTTTTCATACCTTGTTCTAACTGACAAAGGCATTTTACCTTGGCACATAAAAGTTCCTATTATTATATTGCTGCTATCAATGTTTCTTTTTACATTATTTATAATATTTTTAAAGTATTTTTCACTTTCACCATATCCTGCTGTTCCAAATAAAAATATTTTTTTGTTTTTTAATTGCTTTAAAAATTCTATTGTTAAAGAATCAGCATCTCCTTTTTCCGTCCAAAATCCAATATAAATCACATCACTTAATTCATAATCAATTTTATCTGCTGCACAATAATAATCACACTCATTTCGAGGTAAAATTTTATAAATTGTTTCTGCAAGTTTTTTTGTGTTTCCTGTTTTACTACTATAAATTATTGAATATCTTTCATCTTTCATAATACATAATCACCTTTTCAATTTTTTTCCTATGTTCAATTAATCAAATTAAATCATTAATATTAATTTCTGCCTGTGTCACTAAAAATGAAGCCCTTTCTTTTAAAATATCTATTTCCTTAATTGATAAATCATCATAATCCAAATCGGGAGAATAATATAAAAAATCCACCATTAATTCTTTGTACGCTTGAATATATTGCTCATATTTTTCGTTTCATCCCTTATCTGGATAATTAACAACGCATCTTTTATATCCACAAATTTACCTATAATTGGGTTTGAATTCTAGTTTTTTTATATTTTTTTTAATCTTGTTTAGTTCTTTAATAAATTCACTTAATTTTACTATATATTCATTATACATTTTTATTAATAAATCATTTGTTATATCTTTATCAGTTTTATTATACATATTGCTTTTTGGTTCCCAATTAATATAATAATCATAACTCAATTTTTCTCTGACTAACATTATCAATTTCACTACCTTCCTCAACTACCGCACCACCTAGTAAATTATCATTACATATATTTTAACAAATTTATAACGAAAAGTCATTAAAGCGTAAATTATTTTAGCTATGCTACAATTATTAACATAGGATGATAGGCAAATGGAAAGAAATAAAAAGACAAAGGTAATAGCTTCCTTTAATTATTGGAGTTATTGATTTATCTATTGGTTTTGCAGCATTTTCTAGTATTTTAAACGTTCAATCTAGTGCAAATGTAAAACCATATAATAGCACTATAAATGTTATTTTTTCAAGTGTTCAAGATAAAGCAGAAGTTACTGAAATTACCCCAACTGTTACACCAAATAGTCTTGTTGCAACAAATGGTATAATTGATAATAGTAACAATCCAACTATTTCAAATTTAAGTGCAACTTTTACTGAACCTGGTCAAACAGCTGTGTATAAATTTTATGCATATAATGCTGGTGAATTAAACTCATTCTTAAAAAGCATAGTATTTGAAAACGTAACTGTACAAAATGCTACTAAAGTTTGTACTGCATCTGCTGGAACAACTGATGAATTAGTTCAAAAAGCTTGTGAAAAGATTTCTATTAAAGTAAAAGTAGGAAATGAATTTGAAACATCAACTGGTAAAGCTTCTATAACTGGTCATTCTTTAGCTAAAGAAAATGGCGAAGTGATAGTTGTTACTTTAGAATATGAAGCTAGTGCAAATAGAGCAGATGGTGACTTTAACGTTGCATTTGGTAATATTACTTTAAATTACAATTCTGCTGATTAAGAAATGATAATGGTAATATAATCATTATTTATATGGGGGGATATAAAAATGGAGAATTAGATAATCATCTTTATCTTGTTGAAAATACTAATTTTTCAAAAAAGGATAATTCTAAGTTTGATGGATATTGGTTAGAAACACCTAGAAATACTATGTCAAGCCACAGTTGGATAATTTATGCAACAGCAAGGCGTGTTCATAGTATAGAAGTACAAAGAACTGATGTTTTAATTGGTGTTCGTCCTGTAATAGAAGTATCTAAGGATAACATTCCATATTAATTAGATATTTACAATTATAGAACATTTAAAAAAAGTAAATTTGATATGAACCCCGTTTCTTAAACATAGAAACGAGGTTTTATTTTGAAAAAATTAAGTTAAGAAGATAAAAAAACATTCATAAATAATTCTTTTTCATAAATTAATATAGATAGAAGAAAGGATATTTTTATGAAAAAGAAAAAAATATATGTTTATGCCATAAGTAAAAATGAAGAAAAATTTGCTAAAAGATGGTATGAGTCCGTTAAGAGTGCTGACGGCATATACGTTTTAGATACCGGTTCAACTGATAATACTGTTAAAATATTAAAAGAATTGGGTGCTAAAGTAACTACTAAAGAAATAAAACCTTGGAGGTTTGATGTTGCAAGAAATGAATCTTTAAAGCTAGTACCACTTGATGCTGATATATGTGTATGTATAGATATTGATGAAGTAATAAGTCCTAATTGGAGAGAAAAACTAGAAGAAATATTAGAAAATAAAAAAGTAAATCACGTAAGATATATTTATAACTGGAGTCATGATGAAAATAAGAATCCTAAGGTAAGTTTTTACTATGAAAAAATACATGCAAGAAAAAATTTTAAATGGGTAAATCCAGTTCATGAAGTTTTAAAATATACTGGGAGCAATGAAGTTTGGGCTACTACAAATGACATAATAGTTGATCATTATCCAGATAGTTCTAAATCAAGAAGTAGTTATCTTCCTTTATTAGAATTATCTGTAAAAGAAGATCCTTATAATGATAGAAACGTTCATTATTTAGGAAGAGAATATATGTATTATGGAAAATTAAATGAAGCAATAGATACACTTATTTATCATCTTTCACTAAAGTCCGCAACATGGAAAGATGAAAGAGCAGCTTCTATGCGTTTTATAGCAAGATGCTACAAATATTTAAAAAGATATGAAGAAGCTAAAATGTGGTTTAATAAGGCAATTAATGAAGCTCCTTATTTAAGAGATGCATATGTTGAAATGGCATTTTTAGAGTATGAGCTTAATAACTTTAGTGCTGTTAAAAAATATTGCCTTTTGGCACTAAATATTAAAACTCATGAAAAAACATACATAAATGAACCCTTTAGTTTTGATTACACAATATATGACTTACTTTCTATAAGTACGTTTTACTTAGGAGAAATAGACGAATCTTTAAAATGGGTTGATATAGCAATAAAGATGGAGCCTAATAATAAAAGATTACTAAACAATAAGAAGCTTATTTTAAGAAGCAAAAAAGAATTCTAAAATAGTTAGAATTCTTTTATCTTATAAAGTTAGTTTTAATTTTTTCTTCCAAAAGAGGCATATCTATGTTGCTTTTCTTACCGTTTTCTATTAACTTTAACACCCAAGACATATTGTTTCCTAAAATACGCATTGTTTGAAGTCCCTCTAAATCTTTTTCACACTCTTCTTTATTATTACCATGCACTTGATTCCAATAATTACTTCCAACAACTATCATGTTAGACATTAGAAAGTATTTATTTAAATCATCAAAAGAACTTACGCACCCACCGCGTCTTGCTGATACAACCGCTGCTGCTGGCTTATACTTAAAGATATCTGTTTTAGCATAAAAACACCTATCCATAAATGACTTTATAAAACCAGTAGGTCCAGCATAATGAACGGGACTTGCAAAAACAAATCCGTCTGCACACTTAGCCTTTTCTAAAAACTCATTTACCTTATCATTTATAAAACATCTTTTACTTTTAATGCAAGAACCGCATCCCAAGCATCCTCTTATAGCATCATTTCCTATCCAAAAAACTTCAGTTTCTATGCCATTTTTACTAAGAGAACTTTTAACTTCTTCTAATGCTCTATTTGTAGAACCAAATTCATGTGGACTTCCATTTACTAATAATACTTTCATATAATCCTCCTAAAACATTGATATATTGTTCATTTTCATCTATAATTATATCATAGATTAATTATTTAATTTTAACAAATAAATGAAGGTGTAAATATGGATGATAGACCAATATGTTTTTTTGACTCAGGAATTGGTGGCTCTACAATATTAAAAGAAGTAATTAAAAAGTTGCCAAATGAAGACTATATTTATTATGCAGATAGCAAAAATAATCCTTACGGTAATAAAACTAAAAAAGAATTATTTGATATAGTATGTTGTGCTGTGGATAATTTAATTAAGTATAATCCTAAACTAATAGTTTGTGCTTGTAATACCGCAACCGAAGTTGTATTAAATGACATTAGAAAGAAATATAAAGACATTACTTTTGTTGGAACAGAACCTGCTGTTAAAGTAGTTCATGATTATTACAAAGATAAAAAAGCAATTATATTAACTACTAAAGGTACTGGAGAAAGTAAAAGATTTAAAGAGTTATTTAAAAATTATAAGACAAAAAACTGTGTTTTAGTTGAAGCTCCACTACTTGCTTCATTAATAGAAAATAATAAGGATACTTATAGCTATTTAAATGATTTATTAAAAGATTACAAAGGATATGAAGTTGTAGTTTTAGGATGTACTCATTTTCCACTTGCAAAAAATACCATTACAAAGGTTTTAGGTAATGTTACATTTGTTGATGGAAGTCATGGTATTAAAAACAGAGTATATGACCTTATAAAAGATAAGTTAAATAAAAAAGGTGGAAAAATAAATATCATATCAACAAAAGACGATGTAAGTAAAATAATATTAGACATAGTAAAAGGAAATAAATAATCAAATTTATTTCCTTTTTTAATTTATTATTTTTTATATACTATAGGATAAGGATAATAACAGTTTTTATCTAAATATGAAACACCTACGTTATAAGAATCATTTTTAGTACTATTAATCAATTCTAAAAGATCATCCAATTCTTCATCATACTTACTACTTTTTTTAATATTAGGACACATTAAAATACTAAATGGCTTTTTATATTTATTAGCAGTTCTAACTATTACCTCAGTAGCACCCCTAGGTGTCATTCCTATTAATAAATCTTTATCTTTTGCCTTTTTATCATCTTTAAATAATGATTTGTTAGCAATTATATTACCTAAATTCATCGTGACAAGTAGTGGATCATATATTTCTATACTTCCACTTTCTTTTACTTGCTGTTCTTTATCTATATAGTGAGCTAAAGTAGGAATCGTACCTGCTCCTATCTCTAAAATATTACCAGTAAGATCAAAGTTCTCCTTTAAAAATTTAAAATATGCTTTATATCTATCTTTCTCTTCTAAATCAAGATTTAAAAACGATCTTACACAAGCTACATAGTCATCTTTCTTATGCTTAGAATCAGAAAAACTCATACCTAAATTCTGTAAAAGAAGTGGACTATAGCCATCACCATATTCCATTATAAACTTAACATATTCTATATCTTCCTTATCCATATTTCTTGAAAATTCCATTAAAAACACCCCTTTTTTAATGTTTGATATAATAGCAAAAACAAATAAAAAAGTCAAATTAGACTTTTAAATTATGCAAAATAGTTAAAAAAGAAGCCCTTATTCAAAAGACTTCTTATATTATTTTTTATTAATCATATCAATTACTATATTTGCAGTATTTTCTACACCTATTTCATCTACGTTTAAACAAATATCATAGTTAGCAAAATCCTTCCAGTTATGTTCAGTATAATACTTATAATGTTTTTCTCTTTGCCTATTAATCTTTTTAATTTGTTTTTCAGCCTTATCTTTAGATAAACCATAATATTTAACTGCACGTTTTATTTCATTATCTAAAGAGCTATATAAAAATACTTTATAAACGTTTTTCTTACCACTTAATATGTAATTTGCACATCTACCAACTATTACGCAAAATGATTTTGAAGCTAATTTTTTAATTGCTTTATCTTCCGCGATAAATAAAGCATCTTCATTATTATATATAGAGCTTCCTAGAGAATGTTTCTTTTGTTCATTTTCTTCTATGTATTTTTTAGATAATCCACTTTCCTTTGATATTTCATTTATCAACTCTTTATCATAAAATGGTATACCTAACTTATCCGCTATTATTTTTCCTACAAATCTACCACCAGAACCATATTCTCTGTTTATGGTAATAATTATTTTGCTTTTACTCTTAGATGTAATTTTTTCATTTGTATCTTTTTCTGATTCCTCGCTCATATTTCCAAGCTTTTTATACTCACTAAAAAATATAAATATAACGCATATAAAGCATATAGTATCTGCTATTGGTCCAGCATATAATGCTCCATATAAACCTATCTTACTAGTTAATAAAATGGCAAGTGGAATAAAAAGCATAATTTGTCTAATAAATGATACTGCAGTTGATTTTTTTACGTTTCCAAGTGACTGAATAACTATACTAGTAGTCATTTCAAACGCATTTAAAAAGCACACCATAAGAAATATTTTTAATGTATCACATGCAAACGTAACATATAAACTATTATTTGCACTACCAAATATTCCTATTAAAAACTTTGGAAATAGTTGAAATGATAAATTAAATATAATTCCTATTAAAAAGTTAATTATTAGCACTTTTCTAAGAGTTTCTTTAACTCTTTTATAGTTACCTGCTCCATAGTTATATCCAATAATTGGTTGTGCCCCTATTGAAACGCCAAGAACAGAAGAGACAAATAAACTATTTAATTTAGATACTATTCCGTATGCTGAAAGTGGTATGTCACTACCAAATTTAGATAATGCTCCATATTTAGTCATTATGTTATTCATGAATATAAATAAAACTAAGATAGTCATTTGAGTAATAAAACTAGATAATCCATATCCCATTACCTTAAATATACTTTTATTTATCCTAAAATCTTTTTTATCTATTTTTACTTGTTTAAATCTTTTAATATACATAAGTGCCATAATAGCTGATGCTATCTGTCCTATTATTGTTGCAATAGCTCCACCTTTAACACCCATATTAAATCCCATTATTAAAATTGGATCTAATATTAAGTTTATAACTGCTCCTAAAACTAGTAATACCATTGAGTATTTAGGAGAGCCATCCGCTCTTATTATTTGTGATAATACTGAGTATATAATCATAAAAGGAGCACCTAAAAGTATTATTTTACCGTAAGAAATAGCGTATGGAAGTACTTTTTCTGTGCATCCAAAAAATAAAACTAATTTATCTAGCAATAAGTATAAAATTAAGCTTATTACTACTCCTAATATAATTGTAAATATAATTGTTGATGCAACTGACTTACTAGCTTCCTTTTCCTTTTTTTCTCCAAGTCTTAAACTCAAGTTAGCAGCACATCCATTTCCTATTAAACCTGCTACTGCGTTACAAAAAATTACAATTGGAAATATTACATTAGTTGCAGCATTTCCTAAGTATCCAACTCCTTGACCAATAAAGATTTGGTCCACTATGTTATAAATAGAGTTTATAAGCATACTTATTATGCAAGGAACTGAAAACGCAAGTAAAAGCCTACCAATTTTGTCCTTTCCTAAATTTAATTCTTTTTTCAAAATAATTTCCTCCTTTACATAAAAAAGAATTGCTAAACAAACCGGATTTACGCTTTTTTAGCAACTCATTTGCGAAGTTAATTATAACACATTTTTTATTTTTGTGTAAGTTTTTTTAAATATACTTTAAATATCTAACGATAAAGTTATTTTTCTTAGTACTTTTTACTATTCCAACAAATTTATATTTTCCGTATCTTCTTATACTAAATATATCATTTTCTTTTAATATGTATGAGTTTTTATTCATAACATCATAATTAACTATTACTTCTTTATTTTTTATCTTATCAAGTGCAACTTTTCTTGATGTATTAATTATGCCTGATATAATATTATCAATTCTTAAACTTGATACTATTATTTCTTTTTCTTCATAATTTCTTTCATAATTATCTAACACACTTAAATCTACTTCTTCTAATGAAACCTTTTTATTACCTACCATTTTTAAATTATCTTTTATGTATAATGCCAAATCTTCGCTAACAAAAACATAATAGTAATCATTATAAAGTACTATATCACCAAAGTATGATGAATCTATGTTAAGTGAAAATAAGCTACCTAAAATATCTTGATGTCTAATATTTTCCACAGTATAAATTTTAAATAGCTTAACTTTTGGAACTTTTCCTGTGTATAACATTACTTTTTCACTATCTTTATAAGGATAATATACGTTATACTCACTTTTTTTTAACTTTCCTGTTACTATTTTAAGTTCTCTTCCATCCAAAAACTGTGTATTTTTACCTGTTTTGATTTTTTCCACAGCATTATTTATTTTATAAACATCCGATTTCATTTATTTCACCTTTTTTATTATACAAAAAAGTTCACTTAATGTGAACCTTACTTTTTTGCTTTTTTTATTTTGCTAATTATTATTAACACTATATCTATAAATGGAGGTATAACAAATATAAAGTATAAGAAATATAAAACTACTTTAAGCCAAGACTTAGTTTTCTTTATTTTATTTATAATTGTATTAGCATCCTTATTTTTACTACTATAAATAGCAGAAATTATAATTAAAATTATTTCAAAAATTATTATTTTATTTGATGATTCATCAGTATCTTTTTTATCAGAAATACTTTTATTTGTAGTAGTTGTTTTTATCTCTTTATATTCTATAACTTCATTTACTGGTTCTTTTGTAACTTCTTCTTTAACTACCTCGCTTGATACTTCATGCCCGGTCTCATCAGTTATGATTTTTTTTATGATTTTCTTTTCTCCTGTTTTACCACTAGCTACAACTTCTTTTCTTCCATTTGTCTTATTACCATTAGTTATTGTTTCATATTCAATCGTTTCCGTTGATGTTTCAGTTTTTTCAAATCTACAGCTTCCATCTGATACGTTTGCATATGAATTATAGTTAATGGCACTACTATTCGTACATCCATAAACTTTTTTAGCAGTTGTTGTAACACTTCTTCTATAAGATGAGCTTCCACCTGATGCAGCACCACCACTACACGTACAAGTTGGACTATAAGTTCCATCCTTACAAACCCATCTTCCACCACTACAATAAGCCTGACCTCCATGGTGTGAACAACAACCTCTTCCTGCTAAAACTTTATCCATACTAAAAAATATGCAGATAAAAATAAATACTCCTATTACTACTTTTTTCACTTCAATTACTCCTTTACACTACTAAAAAGAGCTAATACAAACTAAAGTCTGTACTAGCCCTTTAACTAGTAATATCATAGCACATTTTTTTAAAATCTACAACGAATTATCTATTAAAATGCTTATTAAGTCTTTATATTCTATTCCTATACTTTCAATAAGTTTAGGATACATGCTAATAGTTGTAAAACCAGGCATAGTATTAGCTTCATTTAAATATAAAGCATTATTTTCTTCATCATAGAAAAAATCTATTCTTGATAGACCAAAGCAATCTAAGCTTTTAAATAATCTAAGTGAATATTCCTTTATTTTCTTTAATATATCTTTTGGTAAATCATTAGGAATTAAAGTATATGAATCCTTATTATCATATTTTGCATCATAATCATAAAATTCATTTGCAGATTTTATTTCACCTGGATTAGAACAAATTATATTTTTATTATCTTTAAGTACGGCAACTTCAAGTTCTCTAGCATTAATAAATTTTTCTACCAATAATTTATCATCATATTTCTTTGCAAGTTTTATTGCTTTTATAAGCTCTTTTTTATTATTTACTTTACTTATTCCTATAGATGAGCCTCCATTAGAAGGCTTTACTATCATTGGAAATTTAATATTTTCTATTAAATCACATATTTCATAATTATCTTTAATTACTTTAAATGGAACACTTGGTATATCAAGAGACTTAAGGATTAATTTAGTTATAGCCTTATCCATTAATAAAGCACTTGATAATGTTTTGCATCCCACATATTTAATATTAAATAAATCTAAAAAGCCTTGCATCCTGCCATCTTCAGCATTAGTTCCATGCATTACGGGGAATACAACATCAAATTTTCTTAAATAATTTATAATATTATCTATTTCTAATATATTAGAATCTTTCCAAGAACCATCTTCCAAATAAAAGAGATCATCACTAAATTTATACCAAATATTATTCTTTGAAATACCAGCAACTTCTATATCATACCTTTTTCTATCTATGTTTTTTAATACACTCACACAAGATTTACACGAAATATAATGTTCACTTGAATTACCCCCAAATAGTATTAATACTTTTTTTATAAAAAACACCTCATTAAATTATATTTTAACGAAGTAATAGTATTCTATAATTTACTCTAAAATGTAACAAATTTATTGTAAGATTTATGACATAAAAAGTTCATTAAAAAAATAATTCTAAAGTAAAATTGGTTTAAATAAATAATTTCATTATACAAAGCAAAAGGAAGAGATAAACTCCTCCTTTTGAAATACTACCTACCAAGTGTATAAATGCACTTGCAACAATCTAAAGTACCTTAATTGTATCATTTCAAATGGTTAAGTCAATACTTTTTCTCGATTTTCTTTAGGTTTGTTATAAATATTATATCAGATAATTGATTAATAAATTGCAATATATTATAAGGTTTGTGGCATAAAAAAAGTACCAAAACGGTACCTTATAAACACAATGGGGCGGAGTAAGGGAATCGAACCCTTGAATGCTGGTGCCACAAACCAGTGTGTTAACCACTTCACCAACTCCGCCAAAATATAAATTGTTAGCATTTTTTTCTAAAACGCTAATAGTATTCTAACAAACAAATAAGATAAAATCAAGTATAAGTTAAAATATTTATACCAATTTAATCATCTTCATCAAATAAAGCCGCACTTTTAATCGTGTTATTACCATATTTTTTATTGATTTTATCCATTGCCCTTTGAACCTTATCTCTTTCATTTGATTTTCCTACCCTTTCAAATAACGATACTTGTTCATATGATTTATCAGTAAAATCACTTACTCTTAAACCTACTAACCTTATAGGGTCCCCATTCCACATTTCCTTTAGTAAAACACAAGCATTCTCATATATATCATCATCTGAAGATACCGGATTAACCAATTTTTTTTGATGAACAAAATTCATAAAATTATTATTTTTAAGTTGAACTGCTATAACAGTTGCATACTTTTCCTCTTCCCTTAACCTTATTCCAACCATAAAAGATAATTTCTTTACTACCTTCTTAAGCGTCATAATATCAGTTGCATCTTTAGGAAGTGTCGTCGAGTTTCCTATTCCTTTATTTTTAGGAAGTGGTCTTTCAACCGGTGAATCATCTATACCATTTGCGTACTCATGCATCATGCGTCCCATAGACTTAAAATATCTAGTAAGCATGCTTATATCTGCTTTTGCTAAATCTTCTACTGTATTAATATTTAGTTCATGCAACTTTTTACTAGAACTTTTACCAACCATAAATAAATCATCTACTTTTAAAGGCCACATTTTTTTCTTTACCTCATAATCAAACAAAGTATGAACTTTATTTGGTTTTTCAAAGTCACTAGCCATCTTTGCACATACTTTAGAATTTGCAACACCTACATTTACCGTAAATCCAAGTGTATCATAAATCTCATCTTTTATTTTATAAGCCAATTTAACAGGATCACCAAACATCATTTCCATTCCTGTCATATCCATAAAGCATTCATCTATTGAATACCTTTCTATTACCGGAGTATATTTACATAGTATATTATAAAAAGCATCAGAATATTTTATGTAGTTTTGCCTTTCAGATTTTACAACGTATAGCTTATCAACCTTTCTTCTTGCCATATAAAGTGGCTCTCCGGATACTATTCCAGCTTTTTTCGCAGGAAAACTTTTTGCAACAACAACCCCTCTTCTTTTTTTCTCATCACCAGAAACTACCGCGGGTATGGTTCTTATATCTAATTTGCTACCATTTTTTAGCATTTCAACCGCAGACCAAGATAGAAATGCATTATTAACATCTATGTGAAATATTATTCTTTTCATTTCTATCACCTCTACTTTTATTATACTAAAAAAATCCCTATTTGGGACTATTTTTTAAAACAAATGTACGCAACTACTAAAAGAAGAATAAATAATGCTGCTAGAATGATAACTAATATATAATCGTTATTCTTAGTTTCCTTTGTATCTATTTTAACTTCCATATTACTTATGCTTTCCCTTATAACTTTCAAAACACTTTCATCACTTATTTTACTTAATAAGTACATTGTTTCATCTGTTGGATTACCAATTCTTTTTTCTTTAGTTTCTTTATCCGCTAAAATAAATTCTGGGCTCATTATTCTTATTTTTTGGTTAGAAAAATTAATTAATCTTATTACGCTACTTTTTTTAACGTCAGGAATAATTTTCTTCTTAAGACTTATCTTCGTATTATCCTTATTTATTGCATATGTTTTTATAGTTAAATTATTATCAATTAAAGAATATGGAAAGAAGCCAACCGTTGTACCTTGATACTTAACTTTAAAACCGTAATCTTCCTTTGAATACTTTTTAGAATCAGATATAAAGTCAAATTCATACTCCTTTGTTAGTTTTTTTATCTTATCTCTAACTAAGTTTATTTTCTTGTTCTTAACTAGTATATAAAAATCAGAGTGATACTCCATAGATTCCTTGTTAGTTACTAAGTAAGGCACTATACTACCTGATACCGCAATATCACCTGAAAGTTCCTCATCACTCGTAAACGTTAAAATAATATCAATTATATCATTGTAATTACTGTTCATATAATATCTCCTATCTTAATCTTATACTTTAATTATATAACAAAGTTATTAAAATGCAATTAAAATTATGAATAATAGTAAACAAAATATAGTTATGAAGTAGTGAAGTAGTGGCTTTATTTTAATTTTTAAATTAAATTCTATAATAGTCGGAACAAAAATTAAGCTGATTATTCCAAGTGAATAAACAAATTTAACATCTTGCCTTTCAAAGAATAAATTAGATGATATAAAAAGAATAATAAGTTGAACTAAAAAATCAAATAAAATATATTTTCTCATATTACATTATATGACAAAAAAAATAACTTGACAGTGTTAGTATAATTGTGTTATTATTTTTCACGTTCGCCTAAAAAAGGAGATGACAAAAGTGTCTTACACAAATGCGTGTAGTAAATATTTTAAAGGAAGTTTAAATAAATCTGAATTAGAAAAATTAAAAGAAGAAAAAATCATTTTATCAAATCTTTTATATAGTATAATTGAAACTGATATGATAACTGAATTTAACGATGAATTAAGATATGTAAATAGTTCCGGAAAATGGGTATTATCACCTACCATTTCACAATACTATACAGATAAAGATAGGTCTGCTAATATAATAACACCTAATATAAAAGAAGATAAAACTTTAGGTAGATTAACAATTACTAAAACCACATATAATAATCCATATGGCATATATGATTATTTAATAACACCAAAAATGATAAAAGATATTAATAATGCAGGATGTTTTATAACTACTAAAAAATTAAATGGTCTTGACAAAAGATTTAAAGCTTGGGCTGGCATGGGTGTTCCTTGTTGTTTTTTAATTTCTGGCGAAAATAATAAGGAAACATTAAAAAGAGATGAAAATGTCCAAAAATTTATGGATAGTTTAGTTAAAAATAATCAGTTATCTATCGAAGAGGGATTTATTGACGACAATTTAAATAATATGTTTTATAAAGCATATGTATTAAAAAGATAGCTTTTTTGCTATCTTTTTAGTATGTTTTTTAAATTTAAACTTGCATTATATATATCTTTTTTGCTAAGATCTTTATTTTCTTCATTTAAAAGTTTTATTGCTTCTTTTAATGAGCATTTATTTTTAATAATTAAATCAACTAATAATGCTTCAACTGATACGTCACTTTCATTTTCTTTTTCTCTTTCATTATTAATTAAAACTACGTATTCACCCTTAAGACTATTAGGATCATCCTTCATTTTTTCATATACTTCTTCAATTTTACCATGAATAGTGTGCTCATGAACCTTGGTGAGTTCAGTGCATACGCTAACCACACATCCTGGTATTTCTTTTTTTATATACTCTAATAACTTTATTATTCTTTTTGGTGACTCATAAATTACTTTAGTTTTAACAGATGCGTGTTTTATACGTTCAAATAATTCTTTTTTTGCCTTGTTTTCAGTTGGAACAAAGCCATAAAAAGCAAACGATGAAGTATCAAGTCCGCTTACTGATAAAGATGTTATAACAGCACTACAACCCGGAATGCCAATTACTTTAATATCATTTTCTAAAGCTTCTTTTATTAATATATAGCCTGGATCTGATATGCAAGGTGTTCCAGCATCAGAAACTAATGATATATCATTACCTTCATTTAAAAGATTTATTATCTCTGATACTCTTTCTCTTTCGTTAAATTTATGATAAGAAAGCATTTTTACCTTAATATCAAAATGGTTAAGTAATTTTATAGTTTGTCTTGTATCTTCTACTAATATCAAATTACTTTGTCTTAATGTTTCCTCTGCTCTTTTTGAAAAATCGTTTAAATTCCCAATTGGAGTTGCAACAACAAATAAAGTTCCCATATAAATCACTTCCTTAAACATATTTTTAATACTTAACAATCATAAGAATTCCTATTATGAAAAATAGTATTCCACTAATTAATTTAGATGCTTTAGATATTTTAGTTTTATCAAATAATTTTACCAATAATAACAATATCAAAAACATCATAATATTTACAATAAACGAAAATAATACATATAAAGATATAGCTGACATCTTATTTAACGAACCATTTAACTTTAATAAATCACTAAATAAAATGGATGCATCACTTACGTTTAATATTCTAACAAAATTAGATAATACACCAAATATTATCATGATGATAGATAATATTAACAAACTATTATTTTTTAAAAGGCTTTTCATCTTACTTTCTTTTACGTTTGGTTTTTCATCTAAACAATTTGCATAAAGTATAAGTTTTACTGTACCAAAACAAATTAGTATTACGGATAATAAAAGTCTTGCTAATGAAGCATAGTTAATAACATTATCAAAACTACCATTATTAATAAATATAATATAAGATGCATTTAAAGAGAATAATAAAACGGCCGATAAAATAATCTTATTTTTATTATTTTTTTCATCTAGTATAGTAGCTAGTATGACAGCAAAAATCCACAACATTAAAGGATTTATTCCGTCTATTAGTCCTAATATAATGCTTGATAAATAAATGTTTATATTTTCAAAATCTATGGTTTTATCCTGAAAAATGGAAAGTTCATAACTCTTTTTTTGCGTTCTATTATCTGTTATTTTATCTTCCGTTAAACTTCCCTTTACAATACCTAATTTTATTCCAACTTTATCTTTGAAATTTTTTCTTTTAGCTAATTTAATATGATATTTATATGTATCATCTGTAACGCCAGAAGAATATCCAAAAATAGGAGTATTATCTATTATAACAAACGGAACTCCGCTTGCATTAACATCTAAAAAGTCTGCTATTTCATCCATTAATGCTTGGTTATCTTGATCATACCAAACCTCATATTTAATGATGTTTAAATCATATTTATTTTTAATCTTATCCAAATATTTCATTGCTTCTTCACAGTGAGGACAAGTCTTTCCATAAAATATATACACGTTTGCCTCTTTTGCATAAGCTTTTATATTAAACGAAAAAAACAATGTTAATGAAAAAATAAAAATAAATAAAATATTCTTAACGCTTTTCAAAAATATCACTTCCTTGTATATTATAGCATTTATTTTTTATATGCAAAAGAAAAAAGCATCAATGATGCTTATTTACTTACACTTATAGTCTTTGTTTTAATAGCTGGTATTACCCTAGTTACCGTTCCGTCTGAATTTATTTTTTTAGTTTCTGCATGCTCTGCTGGTATAACTTTTACTTTAGATGCTGGTATAACTTTTCTATAAGTTATTGTTTTAGCTACACTGCCTTGTAATTTATTTGGATTTTGAAAAGTTAACACTTGTAGTGGAGTTCTAGCTGTTAGAACACCTACTCCGCATATTGTAAGTACAAAAACAATTACTAAACTAGCAGCTATCTTGCACCAAGAATCTTTTATTAATTCAGAATCAGCTAACTTTGGTCTTCCAACTGGATTTTTTTCTTCCTTTTTAGCCATATTATCAACTCCTTTATCATAATCTATTATAATAATAACATAAAAGCATGTAATTAAAACATTTTTAAGATATATTTTACACCTCTTTTACTATTAAGGTTATGGTCTAAATAATAAAAATCTATTCAAAAAAAGAGTTACCTTTTTAAGTAACTCTTACTTTTTTATAACTAATTCATCATTTAATGTATCAATTGTTAAATTATCACCTGATATAACATCGCCTGATATAAGTTTTTTAGCAAGTAATGTTTCTAAATTTTTGGATAGATACCTCTTAAGTGGTCTTGCACCATAATTGTGATCATATCCGTTTTCAACAATAAATTCTTTAGCTTTTTCTGTTAAAGATATACTTATTCTTTGATGCTTTATTTTTTTATTTAAATCATCTACTAACTTATCTAATATTTCATAAATAACTTTTTTACTTAAAGCATTAAAGACAATTATTTCATCAATACGGTTTAGAAATTCTGGTCTAAAGTAGTTTTTTAATTCAGCATTCATCATATCTTCATCTACTTTACCATCTAAGACATACTGACTACCTATATTTGATGTCATTATTATAATAGTGTTTTTAAAATCAACTACTCTTCCATGTCCATCAGTTATTCTTCCGTCATCTAGTATTTGAAGAAGAATGTTTAAAACATCTCTATGAGCTTTTTCTATTTCATCAAATAAAACTATACTATAAGGATTTCTTCTTACTTTTTCAGTTAATTGTCCTCCTTCATCATAACCAACATATCCTGGAGGCGCTCCTATAAGACGAGATACAGAATGACTTTCCATATACTCACTCATATCAATTCTAACCATGTGTTTTTCATCATCAAATAATTCATAAGCAAGTGTTCTTGCAACTTCTGTTTTACCAACACCAGTAGGTCCTAAAAACATAAATGAACCAATTGGTCTATTCTCATCTTTAATACCAGATCTTGACCTTATAATAGCATCACTAACTAATTTTAAAGCCTCATCTTGTCCCTTGACTCTTAATTTCATGTTTTCTTCAAGATTTAAAACCTTTTCTTTTTCACCCTTAGTAAGTTTTGAAATTGGAATATTAGTCCATCTTGAAATAACAGATGCAACTAACTCCTCAGTTACTCTATCACTTAGTATTTTATTATTATTAGATTTCTTTAAATTATCAAGTTTTTTCTCTAATTCTGGAATAGTACCATGTCTTAATACAGCAGCCTTTTCTAAATCATAATTATTTTCAGCCATTTCAAGTTTAAATCTTGCTTCTTCTAACTCTTTTTTAGTCTTTTTGATGTCTACTTGAACAGCCTTTTCCTTTTCCCAATTACCTCTTAAATAAGATTCTTCACTCTTCATCTCTTTTATTTTAGAATCTAGTTCTTTTACTCTTTCACGGCTAATATCATCCTTATCTTTTTTAATAGCTTCTCTTTCTATTTGAAGTTTCATAATTCTTCTTGTTAAACTATCTATGTTTTCTGGAACTGAATCCATTTGAACACGAATTGTTGCACAAGCCTCATCTATTAAATCAATTGCTTTATCAGGTAAATATCTATCTGTTATATACCTGTTTGAAAGTGTTGCAGCAGAAACTAATGCAGCATCAGAAATAGATACACCATGATGAACTTCAAACCTAGACTTTAAACCTCTAAGTATAGTAATTGTATCTGATACAGTTGGTTCTTTTACTAATACCTTTTGAAATCTACGCTCTAAGGCACCATCATCTTCAATATATTTACGATATTCATTTAAAGTTGTTGCACCAATTAAGTGGATTTCTCCTCTAGCTAACATTGGTTTTAACATATTACCAGCATCCATTGCACCATCTAATTTACCAGCACCTACTATCATATGAATTTCATCGATAAACATAATTATGTTACCTTCTGACTTTTTAACTTCATTTAAAACGTTTTTAAGTCTTTCTTCAAATTCACCACGATATTTAGCACCCGCAATTAAAGCTGCCATATCAAGTTCCCAAATGGTTTTATTCTTTAAACTACTTGGCACATCACCTTTTACAATACGCCCAGCAAGACCTTCTATAATAGCGGTTTTACCAACACCTGGTTCACCAATTAAAACTGGATTATTCTTCGTCTTACGAGATAAAATACGTGTTATAGAACGTATTTCTTCATCCCTACCAATTACTGGGTCAACCTTTCCATCTTTAACATATTGAGTAATATCTCTACCATATTTTTCTAAAACATTTTCTTCTTTTTCTTCATTCATATTAAACATAAATATCACCCCTTATAAATAATATTATGCATCTTTTATTTGCACTAGATACATTATATATCTATAATTAGCACTTGTCAAGTAAGAGTGCTAATTATTATAAAAAATATTATGTTTACGCATTAATATAAGCTTAATTATTTAAATTATCTGCATTTTTTAATATTCATTTATATTAAACTTGTAAAACACTAAAATAGGTACTGGCTTTACCTTTGCCCTAAGCGAATACAAACTATCATATGATAAAAAAAATTATTACGTAGACTTATTACTGTTTAATTACAAGCTAAACAGATTTATAGTTTGTGAATTAAAGCTTAACAGTGCAAATGCAAGAGATATAGGTCAAACTCTAAATTATATTAAAATAATAGATAAAACATTAAAAGAAAAGAATCATAAAAATACGATAGGTATAATAGTATCAAAAAGAAACGATAAATTCATTTTAGAATATGTAAGTGATTTAAGTTTAATGCTTACTACCTATAAATTAGAAAATAATTTAAAAAAAGCTGCGACATAAACTTATGTCATAGCTTTTCTTGTTACTTATCTCTTTTAAGTAAATAATTTGTAAAATCCATAAATAAATCTTTATTTTGAACATCCATACTATTTATTATTTGAGTACCTTTATTAGTGTATTCTATCTCTAATTTTTCAGCATTTCTTCTTGCTCCCAACTTTTCAAACAAATCTGCTATCATTTTTGTTTCACCAGCACTTATATTAGGATTTCCATAATACTTATCTATAATTTTCAACTCATCACAATTTGCATGATCTATTGCATATTTATAAATAATTGTTTGTTTTCCTTCTTTTACATCATTTAAAGTTTTACCCATGCTACTACTTGTAGAATATAATCCTAACAAGTCATCCTTTATTTGAAATGCTATTCCAAGATAAGAGCCCATTACAGTAAGCTTTTCCTTATCTTCTGTGCTAGCAGAAGCTGAGGCTGCCCCTATAAGTATTGGTCCTATTATCGTGTACCAAGCCGTTTTATTAAGATATATATCATATATAATACTATCATTCATCCTCTTGTGATAATTAATGTCCTTTAAAGGTAATTCAACATCTATTATCTCTCCATTTACCGTATTATGAAGAGTTTTAGAATAAATCTTTATTATCTCATCTTTTAGTTCTTTACTAATATTTGCATTATTAATTATTCTATAAGAAATAAAAAATCCTAAATCTCCAATACATATAGCCTTTGAAACTCCAATATGGCCTTTATATTTGGCATTAATAGTTTCAAGCCCTCTTCTTTTATCAGCTTCATCAATTATGTCATCATGTATTAAAATTGCCGTTTGAAATATTTCTAGAGCTGCTGCTAAATCTATATAGCTATCATCATCTTTTCCAAATAACATTGCACCTAATTTAACTAAGTATCCTCTTACTCTTTTACCACCACTAGATAATCTTTTAAGTTCAATTATAGATTCTTTAATAAATTCATTATCACTATATTTTTCTATTTCTTTATCTAAAATTTCATTTATTTTATCTTCTATTTTCTTTTTACTTATTTTTAATAAATCTTTTTTCATATTAATATATTCACATCCTGTACATAAATTATAACATATGTTATAATTAGTTTCCACAAAGAAAGGAATGATTTTTATGGATTTAACAACTTTTTTAATTAGAATTACAATATGCTTTGCACTAAGTATTTTAATAGGGTTAGAAAGACAATTAAGACACCGTATGGTAGGTCTTAGAACTAACGTACTAGTTTGTATTGGTGCATTTTTATTCGTTTACCTATCATTTGGCGCTAATATAGTAAATTCTGATACAACTAGAATTGCAGCACAAGTAGTTTCTGGTATTGGTTTTTTAGGTGCTGGTGTAATACTTAGAGATGGAAGTAAAATAAAGGGACTTAATACCGCCGCTACTTTATGGTGTGTTGCAGCAATTGGTACTTTATGTGCCGCAGGACTTGTTGTAGAAGCTACTATAGGAACGGCATTCGTTCTTTTGTCAAACGTTATTTTAAGATTAGTTTCACTATTTATAATGAACAAATTAAAAGCGACAGAAAAAGAAAAATACACAATTAAAATTAATTGTAAAAAGGCCAAGGAAGGGAAAGTTAGAACTAATTTTGCTAAAATAATAGATAATAATGACTTAGTATTAAATAGCTTAGAGCGTAGTGAAATAACAGAAGATGAAATAAAACTTAAAGCCATTATGATAACATCTACCCCAAGCAAAGTTGAAATGGTAATAAATGAAATAAGTACTAATCCTGGAATTGTAAGTATAACCTGGGAACATGAAAAAATATCTAAGTCTGATAATGAGGATTCTGATGAGGAGTAGAAGCACTTTAAAAGTGTTTTCTTTTTTTATATTCTTATGATATAATGCATAATGATAGAAAGGTAGTTCTGATGAAAAAGAGTAATATAAAGTTCTATGATTTAAATAAATCAAAGACTGAGTTTTTATTTGAAAGTGATGCTGAAAAAGCCGCTATTAATGAAGCAATGAGAAAAAAGCCCAAAGTATATAAAAAAATAATTAGAAATGGTCTTTTATTATCCGTTTTCTTATTAACTACAGTTTATGTTATAAACACAAAACAAACTGCTGAAATATACAAGTTAAAGGCCTCAGCAATAGAAAAAGAAAATAATCTTAGACTTGATGAAAAAATGAATTCTTCAAGTAATAAATTAATTTATGTTAATAACTTAAGTAATAATAAATATGAAATAATAATTAACAAGGCTAACGTTGTAAATCAGGATATAATTAAAGAATACACAATAGTTGATGTTTACGATAACGCAATTAAAGGCATTAAGCTTGAAGAAGAAACTTACTTAAACTACCTTAAACTTAAAAATAATTTATTAGAGCGTGGTTATTATATTAATATAAGAAACGGTTTTAGAACGTTTAATGACTCAAGTAACATATATAATTCTTATGTAAAAGAAAAAGGCTTAAATTACGCTAAAAAATATGTTGCAAAGCCTGGAACATCTGAACATAATACTGGTCTTGCATTTGATTTTATAATAACAAATAATAAAAATTCACTTAAGACTAATTACGAAAGTGATGAGTATTTTTACTTAGAAAACATAGCATATCTTTATGGTTTTATAATAAGATATCCAAAGGATAAGGAAGAAATAACGGGTTATAATTATGAGCCATGGCACTTAAGATATGTTGGTCAAGAACTTGCAAAATACTTAAAGAAAAACAATCTAACTTTAGAAGAATATTATGAAACAAGAAGGTAAATATTACCTTCTTGTTATTTTTTTAGCTTCGCTAGATGTTTTTACAACCTTTAAAGCACTAGATAAATATAAATAAACTATTAGTGCGGTAGCAAACAAAAGAGAAGCCGTACTTGATAAGAATAATAAACTATCAAACATTCCATGCACTATTATAGGAATTAAAAGACTTAAAATAATGTATTTTCTTTTTCTCTTATTCCACCTTCTTGCTTCATATTTTTTAGCAATTCCTAAATAATAACCTGATATTATTCCAAAAAATGCATGAGCAGGAACCGTAATTAACCCTCTTTGAAGTGCAAGGGTAAAACCACCAGAATTAGATAAAATAGCAATTAAGTTTTCTATACTTGCAAAACCTAGTGATATAAAAACGCAGTAAACAATTGCATCATAAACATAATTAAAATTTTTATCCTTCCAGCATATTACATAAGTAAATAACCATTTAACTAATTCCTCACAAAAAGAAATAATTATAAAGGATCTAAAAAGAATACCAATTATGTTGCTTTGTAAAGAAAAAGGAAATATTTTTTCCGCATATATCTCTAAAAATAAAGCTACTCCAGTAGATAAAACACCAAATAAAAATAGTTTTAATAATAATTTTATCGGTTCTTTTTCTATTATGTCTTTTTTATATATGATAAATCCTATTACTATGGATGGTAGCATAGCAAGTAAAATTAAAAGTTCAGTTTTCCCAAAGTTAATTATAAAATTTGTCATACCATCACCTATTATAATTCTATCAAAATAACTTGAATTATAATATTAAATTAACTATGTTTTTATAAACTTTACACATTACTTTTACAAAGTCCGTCATACAAATAATTAAATATTTCTAAGTGCCTTTTTTCATCCATAATTATTCTATCTAACATTTCTTTAATGTATTTATCATCAATTAATTTTTTATGAAGAGTATATGTTTTAATCGCAGCCTCTTCAGATGATATATCTATCTTTAACATATCTTTTAAATCAGTAGAATAATTTATAAAATTACTATTCCACATAATGCAGTCTCCCCTAAATGCTTCACAAGTTGAATATATAGGATTTTTTCCTAGAAGTTTTATTGTTTTACCTAATAATTCAAGATGTATCATTTCAGCTTTTGCTATCTCTTCCATTATTTTAGAGAACTCAATGTTACTAGAAAACTTCTCCATATGTTGATAAGAATATTGAGTAATTGCAGTAAGTTCTCCTTTTATTCCAGCATAATCTTCGCTTAATAAATCCGCATAATAAGGATTCTTTTCTTCTACACGTACCTTTGGATACGGTATGTCTAATTTAACTTTCACTATCATCACCATTTAAATATATTCATAAATACCAAAAATTTTAATTACATATTGTAAAACAATACAATTTTATGTTATAATTTACTTGTTTCCATTTAGGGGATTAGTTAAATGGTATAATAATGGTCTCCAAAACCACTGTTGGGAGTTCGATTCTCTCATCCCCTGCCAGTAAAATCAAAGGATTTAGAGCATTTCTAAATCCTTTTTTATAATTCTAATAATTTCATTTTTATAGCAGTTTAACTACATAAAAAAACAAGAAGATATTTATCTTTTTGTTTTTGTCTTTATATTTTCTAAATACATATCATTATATTTTTTAATTTTTGGAATAGATTCTGAATCAATTATAAAACCAGCAGCCTTTTTATGACCTGCTCCATCTTTATGAAATTCTAAACATATTTTATTTAAATCAATACTTTCTTTTACGCATCTTAATGAAACTGTGTTTCTACTATAGTTAATTATCAATATAAAATCTATTTCAGGTCTTAATTTACAAATTTCATCACCAATTATTGATCTATATTGTTCACTTATTGTAACGCCTATTTTATAATTTTTATAGTCTGTAATAAGTAAGTTTTCATCTACGTACTTAATATATCTATCTTGCTTTTCTAAATCCGTTTTATATAAGTCATCAAATATTTTTGGCAATTTAAAATCTTTATTTTCATCTAATGAGTTTATAAGTTCAATATAAGCTTCTGGCCCAATCATTGCATGTGTGTTAGCGAGTAGTTTAGCATTATACTCTTCTTCTTTAAAATTCCAAGTATCTTGTTCTCTAGTAGCTTCAACATATGTTTTATAAAAATTTTTATCAAGTTTATCGCTTAAACTAATTAAATAATTATAAAATAATTCAGTTGCACATGTTTTTCTGCCATTTAGTTCAGATATTGCATTAACGTATATGGGAACATCATCTTGATATGATATATGATGATCGAAATGCTTTAGTTTTTTTATGATGGTAGGATGATCATCTAATATTTTAATAGTACTTGGTGTAATGGGTAAATCACATAAATAAATGGTTTTATAATTAGAAAAATCAGTATTACTAAATATAACAGGTAAATCCATTATTTCTGCTAAAACATAATCTATTTTATTATCATAATATTTATTTGCAAGAACAATAGAACCCATACCATCTATATCAGCAATATGTGAAATAACAAGAATTTTATTATTATTATTAATTTTTTTAATCACGTCATACACCTCTATTTATTTTTATCTTTACTTCTTTTATCCTAAATTATATCCATTTCTTTTTCTGTTATTAATATGCAATCATGTTCTTTAGCCCAAGCTACACATCCTTTTAAAACTGTGTTTAAAAATACTCTTGGAACCTTTACTAATCTTTTACAAGCTTCATCAGTAAATTTTATTTTATCATCTATTCTAGATGCAGCATATTTAACAGTATCTAAACTTATACCTTTTGATTTAGGTATAGGTGCTTTTCTTACACTAATTATATCACATATTTATAATGTAATAAACTTATTTATTAATTTTTATCTACACTTATATCACTTAATTCAAAACTAACGACTTTTTTTAAATCCATTAATGAAATTTCTATTTGATATCCTATCTTACCACAACTAAAAATTATTTTATCATAATCATTTGCACTTATATCTATTACTGTTTCAAATAATTTTTTCATACCTATAGGTGAGTATCCACCGTGAATATAACCTGTAAGAGGTAATAATTTTGATTGTTTTAACATAGAAATGCTTTTCTCTCCTACTATTTTAGCAGCTTTTTTTTAAATCTAATTTCTTATTAACAGGCACTAAGAAAACATAATGATTTCCTGTTTTTGACTCTGTAACAAGTGTCTTAAAAACAACATTCGGGTTTTCTTGCAAAACATTTGCAACTTCCATACCACTAATGGCGCTGGTATTAACATAACTATGAGTTTTAAATACAATTTTCTTTTGCTCTAACTCTCATGGCATTAGTCTTTTCTTCTTTTTTCTCAATTAAATCACATCCTATAATTAATTATAACATAATAATATATACAAATTTTTCATTTTTATATTATAATATTGTTGGTGATAACATGAAGAACATATTAATTGCAGGAGTAGCTAAATCGGGTAAATCATTATTCTGCAAAAAACTAATTGAAAAAGAAAAATATAGTCATATTCCGCTTGATTATTTTACAGCATCCATGAAAAGAAATTTTCCAAACTGGGGTATTAAGAGTTCTGTCATAATAAATGATACTAGTAAAAAACTATCAACACTTTTAAACACTGTAACAAATTTAATTGATGATACAGATGAAAAATTTATAATTGACTCTGCACATATTATGCCATCTGATATAATTGATAATATTAATAGAGATAACTGGAATATATACTTTTTTGGATATCCTAATATTAGTGCAAAAGACAAGTTAAGTGAGATAAGAAAGTATATCAAAGATGGCTGGCCAGCAAAAAAAGATGATGATGAACTAATAACAATATTTGAAAAATTAATTAGTATAAGCAAAGAAATAAGTGCGCAATGTAAAAAATATAATATTAAGTTTATAGATACTAGTATTGATCTTAATAAGAAAATAGATGAACTAATAAAAGAAATATTATAACTAATAAAAAGAAAACTGATATTTAGATTTTTTTCTAATTATCAGTTTTTTTACCTAACAATTTAATTAATTACTATTTATCTCTTTCACTATTTAAACCACTTTTAATACCGCTAGTTATTCCTTTAGCTATTTCTCCTGCTGCATTACCAACGGTTGGTGCCATCTTTTCAATACCTTCCTTAGCAAGTGGCATAGTTTGCTGCATTCCAAATGCAAGGATGTGTCTTCTTTTTGCAAATATAAGTATAGATCCTGAAATCATAACGGTTACTACACATATAAATATTCCTATCATTATAAATACTCCACTTGAAAAATCATCTGTGATATTTTTAGCAGCACAATACTCTTTTGTTAATGAATTATTTTTGTATTCATCAAAATTACAATGTGGAAAGCTTGGGTCTAATGCCTCTGTAATAATTTTCAAATCATAAGTTTTACCGTCTTGATATTCTGCAGATTCATCAAACTTTACCCCTTCTGATTCAAGTTCTCTTTTTTTATTTTCTAATTGTACCTTTAATGTATCAACTTTATTAGTTCCTGGTTTTGAAACTCCTTTATAAATTAAAAAGCCTCCAATCAATAAACCAATAACTAATACTAAAATTGCACCTAAAGTAATAGATTTTTCTGCAGCTTGATACTTTTGCTCATTTAAATATTCTTTATTTTCCATATTACGCCTCCTATTATAATAATTTTTATTTTTTAATGCAATAAACTAGATAGCTTCAAATGCCACCTAGTTTATTGATTTAATTATAAGTTTTTTTACCCTTAACTAAGTATATTATAAATGCACCAAGTAATGAAACTCCCGCGATTGATGCACCAATTATATAGAAAATTTGATATGACATAGGCTTTACCTTTTGATAATAAACTGTATTATCATAATTTTCTATTTTAAATTTCTCAGTTTCTAAATCATTTATTTTAGCTTCTATATCGCTTAATTCTCTTTGACACTTAGAATGATTAGTAAACCAATTTGGATCAGACATACTCATTGAATCACATTCTTGATTTTTTTGTTCTTCCGCAGCCTTTAAAGGCTTTAATTCTCCAATAATTTCTGCATATCTTTTTTCAAGTTTTTCCTTATTTTCATATGCCTGCTTATATGCATCCTTTGACCTTTGCTTATTGGTTTTGTTTGCATTAAGTTCTCTTACTCCACCAATACCTGCAACTACTAATCCAATTATAAAACCTATTATAATTATCTTAATTGGTAATGTTAATTTTTTCTTATCCACTATACTTTAACTCCTTTCTACCATCATTATATATTATTTTTATCTTGCAGTAAATACTTCATGTGAATATTTTGCAGTAAATAATATCATAGTTTACATAGAGGTGTAAATTATGAGAATAGAATTTAACAACTTAAAAGATCTTTTAACATTTAATATAAAGTATTATAGATACGTCAATAATTACTCACAAGAAAAGCTTGCTGAATTAAGCAAGCTAAGTCCTAGGTATATAACCGATGTTGAACGCGGATTACATTGCCCTACTATTCCTAAAATAGAAAGTATAGCTAAATCCTTAAATATAGAACCATATCAATTATTTGTTAATGTTGATAGAGATGAAAATATAATTAATAAAATGAAAAGCGGAAGACAGTATAATCAAAAATAGCTTTTATTATTTTGTCGAATTTGGTATAATGTAGTTAGTTAAAGGGCTCGTATTAGACTTTAATAAGTTTAATACGTTTTTTATTTAAACAAAGTAACAATGTGTTAAATGAATGAAAGAAGAAATGATTTTATGAAAAATAAAATACAATTATTAAGTAATGCCATCATTGTAGAAACGAATGATTAATGAATATAATATATAAACACACCAAAAATTTTAAAACTTATTTTTCTGTAAAAAAACACTACAATACTTTATATTTGTTTAGTTAAATAAATTTTTAATAAGGATATGAATAAAATGAAACTATATTATACAAACAAAATTATAATTAATGGATTATTTCCTATGAAAAATTTCAAAATCGACGGTTACTCTCAGAAAACAGGAATATTTAATAAATCAGTAATTGATAAAAAATCGAATGATTATATTTTTTACCTTGAAGGTTACTTAACTAAATCTAGTTATTCCGTTCAAGATAAAGAAGGCGCTTTCTATGAATATTTTGAAAATATTGAACCTATGGAAATTGAAATTATTTCTCAAATTAAAGACAAGAAAAGTATAAATAATGAATTATTAACAAAAATAAATAAAAAGGTAAAGCTTCTAGAAAAAAAATTAAGACTTATAACAAATTTAAAAATAAGCTTACCGATGTTTTTAGCCAATGTATATGATGAAAACAAAAATTTGATTACTTGTGTCGGTGCTTCTGATAATCAATCTTCATTATTTTCAATTTCGAAGTACACTATTGAAATGAAAGAACTTTTGAAAAAAAGATTGAATTTTTATATTTCAGATAAAACATTATTAGAGTTAGAAGAAAAAAACATTAGATTCAAAAGAGCCTCTACATTTTTTATGAATTCTTTTATTTCCGATGATATAAGCATTCGTTTTATACTACTTGTAGCTGTACTAGAATCTCTATTTAATACAGATGGTGAAGATATAACTAAGACCCTATCTAAATATGGAAGCAAAATTTTATTTTTAAATTGTAAAGAAAGGCATAAAATATCAAAAAATATTCGGAATTATTATCTAATTCGATCAAATTATATTCACGGAAATACACCTTTACCTATCACAAAAGAAATTGAGTTTGATTTGAGAGAATTAGTAAGAGAAATATTATTAATATATTGGTATATTTCTACAAGTGAACATATATTTGATGCTAATAACATTATAAAATTTTTAGATAATAAAAACAAAAAAAATTTAGATTTAAATATTCAACTATTTATAAAGGCAATTCATATAACAAATTATAAAGAATTCTATAATAAAATAAACTCAAAAATAAGAAACAATGATTATAATATACTTTCTGATAAAAGCTTTTAATTTTTAGTAAAAAAATGATAAAAACAATTTATCAATAATAAATAAAACTCTTTTCCATACTTCATTTACAATTTTTTAATTTTGATCCTCTCATCCCCTGCCATTAATAAAAAAAAACTAGGTAACAATTCACGTTATCTAGTTTTTTTGTTATATATTATTACTCACTAATATCTCCAAGGATAAAAGAAATGGCTTTTTTTAGTTCACTTAAAGTAGTTTCTATTTGATATCCTATCTTACCACCACTAAATATAATTTTATCATAAGAGGATGCACTCTCATCTATTACTGTTTTAAATAACTTTTTCATTCCAACAGGAGAACATCCTCCGTGAATATAACCTGTAAGTGGTAATAATTCAGCCTGTTTAACCATTGATATGCTTTTTTCTCCTACAGTTTTAGCAGCCTTTTTTAAATTCAATTCTCTATTTACTGGTACTAAAAACACAAAGTGATTACCAGATTTACCTATGGTTACTAAAGTCTTAAAAACATAGTTGGGATCTTCATTTAACACACTTGCAACTTCCATACCACTAATGGCGCCGGTATTAACATAACTATGAGTTTTAAATACTATTTTCTTTTGCTCTAACTCTCTCATAGCATTGGTTTTTTCTTCTTTCTTTTTCAAGATAAATCACTTCCTGTATTTAATTATATCACAATAATCTTATCAATTATATTTTAAAAATAAGCTCTATTTACTTTGATATATTTTCCAAAATTCCTATAAACCAATCATTACATACATATAAATTAATTACATATGTTATGGTCATAATAATTAAAAATACCATTCCATCTTTTTTCGCGCCTCTTATTATTTTCTTTATAATAAAACCAAATAATATAATTTCCATAAATAGAAACAATATAACTTGTAATCTAAGATTAGTAAATCCAAATCTTCCTATGTATAAGAACATTCTATAATAAGAGTTAAATATTAGAAATATAGAAAATGCTATTAAAGATAAAACTAAGTATTTAACTTTTTTATCTTCTTTAACTAAGTTTGTTTTATATATTAAATATAATATTATTCCGAAATTTATTAGTGTTACAAATAAAAGTTGGAAAAATCCTTCTCTTGCGTAGCTGGAATAAATATATCCTTTAGGAACCTTAAGGAAGTTACCACAAAGTTTAGATATCTCTGATATTAAAAATAAAACAAATACAAAGTTTACTATGAAAAGCATAGTTGTAATAACTGTTTTATTTACACGACTCATTTTACTTTCTTTTAAAGCTATTTCCTTATTTTTAAATAAGTTAATACCTATTACAAACAAGATAACAAAATATATTATTCCTTTAATAACATACCACAAGTTAAAATCTACATTAATATTTGTAACAATACTAGATAAAAACTTATCAAAATAAGCATCCGCACTAGTTAAAAGTGCAAGTATTAATCCTGATATAAAAACACCTATAATAGTTCCAAATATAATGTTAATTACCTTATCATTTTTATCTTTCTTTGTATCTATTTTAATAAATTTAAGGTTTTTAAATAAGTTCTTTGGAAATAGTTTAAATACTAAAAACATATTTTCTAAAGATACCTTAAAATCACTTCTTACAAGCATAAATAAATACGTAGAAATTAATAATGGTAAAACTATTATATTAAGTAACTGGTTAGTACCATCTAAATTACCTTTTAATACTTTCAAAACTAAGTTACTTATAATTATAAGAACTATTGGAATGATAAGTAAATAAACCTTTTTATTTATTTCCTCATAATCTTTAACTAAAATAGTACTTGATATTAAGATCATTAAGAAAGGAAACATAACACTTTTAAAATAAAAATCTATGTTTAACATTCCTACAATAACTATTAAAATAGCAGATATTAAAGGAACTAATATATGTTTTTTTCTATTTTTACTGTTCATTGTTATCACCCTTGTATTCTAATATATCGCTTGGCTGACAGTTAAGTGCTTTGCAAATTACTTCTAGCGTTGAAAATCTTATTGCCTTTGCTTTATTTGTTTTTAATATTGAAAGATTAGTCGTTGTAATACCAGTTTTTAGGCTAAGTTCATTTAGTGACATCTTTCTTTTAGCCATCATAACATCTAAATTAACTACTATCATAAAAGTGCCTCCTAAATCGTAAAATCTACTTCCGTTTTATATTTTATCGCAGCTTTTATAACTTCTGCTAAAACGTAAAATGAAAGTGATGTAAAAAAACAAATAAGTGCAACTACAAACGTTAATAAGTTTGGTATAAATACGCCTTTAATAATTACTATTAAAAATAGAATCATAAACATAACTGCAATTACTTTTAAAGTATCTTCTAATTTTTTATTAAAAGGACTTCCACCATAAACAATGTTAAATAAACCAATTAATCTATATACTATATAAAGTCCAATTATATAGCACATATAAAACGCTAATCTATAAATTAGCATATGTTTTTTAAATAAATCAATATCACTTCCTTTAAACATATCATAAAGTTCTGGAATAAATATAAAACACCCTATTCCAATAATTAAAATAACAATTAACAATATAGATACTGCTTTAGCTAGTACACTTTTTTTCATAATTTTTCCTCACCTCAATTTAATAATATGTCTTATTTTATTAATTGTCAATATATTTTTATCGATTATCGTAAAATAATTCGTTTTTTTTAATTTATTCATAACAAAAAAAATGTGCTATAATTTATTATAGGATGGTGGTTATATGATACAGATATTTGATATAAAAAAGAAAAAGAAGTATTTAAATGATAACAACGTAACTTTACTAGACAAATATAAAAAGATATCTAATTTATCATCTGATGAGTTAGTACATTATCTAAAATCAAATAAAGATGGCTTGTCAAGTGATGAAGCATCAAAAAGACTTAAAGAATATGGTCCAAACGTAGTTATTAAGGATGATAAAAAGCCTTGGATATATTTTCTTTTAAACTCATTTAAAGATCAGTTTATTATAATATTACTTGTTTTAGCAGTTATAAACTTCTCTTTAGGTGATAGGTTAGGTTCATTAATAATAGTTTTAATTGCCGTTATAAGTGCTGTTATAAGGTTCGTCCAGGACTACTCGGTTTATAAATTTAACAGAAAATTAAAAGCAAGTATATATAGCCTTGCTAACGTACTTAGATGTGGTAAAGAAAGCACCATCAAAACAGAGAAAGTAGTTATTGGAGACATTATAAAATTAAATGCTGGTTCAATTGTTCCTGCAGATGTAATTATTTTAGAAAGTAAAGACCTATTTTTAAATCAATCCGTTTTTACTGGTGAAAGTATACCTATCGAAAAAAAGGCTAAAAAAAACGATGCTAAAGACGTATTTAGCATTGATAACGTATGTTTAATGGGTTCTAGTGTAATTACTGGAAGTGCAAGTGCAATTGTAATTGAAACTGGATTTAACACTTACCTTGGTTCAATGGGAAAAGAAATAGATAACACAAAAGAAGTAACGAACTTTGAAAAAGGAATGAAAAACATAACTAAAATGTTAATTACATATATGATTGTTGTTTGTCTTGTCGTTTTAGTAGTAGATGGCATAATTAAAGGAAATTTTAAGGAAGCTATTTTGTTTGCACTTTCAGTTGCAGTAGGTATCACGCCTAGCATGCTTCCAATGATAGTTAACGTAAATTTAACAAAGGGCAGCAAAACACTTGCCAAGAAAAAAACGCTTGTTAAGAAAATAGATGCAATTCAAAACTTAGGAGCAATAGACGTTTTATGTACTGATAAAACAGGAACGTTAACTGAAAATAACATAACCCTTCAAAAATACATAGATACAAGTGGAAAAGAAAACATAGACGTACTTAATTATGCTTTCTTAAATAGTTATTTTTCAACAGGTATGAAAAACATAGTTGATAAAGCAGTTATTTTGTATGCTAAAGAAAATAAAATAGATAATATTAAAGATAAGTACGAAAAGATAGATGAAATTCCGTTTGATTATAACAGGAAGAAAACTAGCATCGTAGTTAAAGGTGCAAATGAATACAAAATGATTACTAAAGGTGCCTTAGAAGAGGTTATAAAATCCTGCAATAAAGCCCTTATTGGAAATAAAGAAGAAAAAATCACGAATAAAATAATAGACGTTGTAAACAAAAAAGCTAGAGAATTAGAAGAAGAAGGAATGCAGGTTATCGCACTTGCTGAAAAAAAAGAATATCCTGGTAAAGACATTTTCTCTAGTAAAGACGAAAATGATATGATATTAATTGGTTTTGTTGGGTTTTTAGATCCTCCTAAAAAAGATGTTAAAAACGTATTATTAAAGCTTAAGAAGGCTGGCATAAACTTAAAAGTAATAACAGGTGATAACAGGTATGCAACAGAAAACATATGTAAAACAGTCGGAATTAATAGTGATAAAGTTTTAATTGGAGCGGATATTGATAAATTAACTGATGAAGAATTATCTTCTATGATTGATGATGTTAACATATACGCAAGATTTAATCCACTTCAAAAAGAAAGAATAATTAGATTATTTAAGGAAAAAGGACATGTTGTTGGATACATGGGAGATGGTGTTAATGATGCTCCATCACTACATACCGCAGACGTTGGCATATCAGTTAATAGTGCAACTGACATAGCTAAAGAAGCAAGCGATATTATATTATTAGAAAAAAGTTTAAAAGTTATTTATGATGGTGTAATAGAAGGAAGAAAGGTATATGCTAACATAATAAAATACATGAAAATGGCTTTATCCGGAGATTTTGGAGACGTATTTAGTATTATGATAGCAAGTATATTCTTACCATTTTTACCTCTTTTACCTATTCAAATGTTATTCCAAGATTTTATTTATGACTTTTCTCAAATAGGAATTCCTTATGATAACGTTGATGAAGAATTCTTAAGAAAACCTAAAAAATGGAATACAAAAGGAATATCAAAATTTATGAAAGTAATGGGTATAACATCGTCAGTAATAGATTGTATTGCATTTATTATATTCTGGTTTGTACTTGGATATAATGGAGTTAATAAACAAGCATACTTCCAAACAGCTTGGTTTGTAATGTGTCTTGTAAGTGAACTTATGATTATTCATAACGTAAGAACCGCTAAAAAGGCATTTATAGAATCAAGAGCAAGCGTGACACTTACTCTTCTTACCCTTCTATCTCTTATACTTACAATAATAACTCCAATAGCACTTTACAAAGTAAAATCATTTAACTTTGTAATTCTTCCTCTTAAGTATTACCTTATAGTTATATTACTTGTTATCTTATATGTAATTTTAGTTAATACAATTAAGAAAATATATATTAAAAGAAACGGAGAATGGTTATAATAAAAGGAATCTTAGTATTTACTAATGATTCCTTTTACTTTATTCATATCATCTTTTAACTCATTATTTTGTTTTTTAATTTCATCTAACTCTTCATCTTTATACCTAATATCCTCAGATAAAGAATTGTTTTCCTCTTTTAATCTTTCAAGTTCTTCTTTTAATTTCATATTTTGTCTTTGTAAATCAGAATACGAACTATCACCTAAATTAGTATTCTTTATAAATAATGAGTCATTATATGTATCAATTATTTTTACTATATCTTCTTGTTCGGCATCAACTAAACTTATGTCAAATGGCTTTTTATTTTTAATGTGGTCACATAATATATCAATTATATTTGACGTACGCATATTACCTTGTCTTTTACTATCTCTTATTTTTAATGAATAAATAAAGTCTGCAATTACATTTGGAGTACATCCAAAATCATTTGATAATTTCATTAAATTTTCTAATTTTTGCTTTCTATCCCATTCTAAAATAGAAAACTTTCCTGTTGTAGAATTATTATAATAAATGAAAAGATTATTTAACAAAGTTAATTCTTGATAAATCAAATAAGAAGATAAAGCTTCTTGACATTCTGCATAAGAATTAAAAATTTGATTACTCATAGGAAAATAAGTGCCATCTTAAGCTTCAGCTAGTTTTAAAACATAATACTTTTCATTTTTCTTTTGTAATATTAAATAAGACATATCATCAAAGTCAGCACTATATCCAAATGTTTTTCCCTTGTCATATTTACATACCATTTCACAATAATTTGTATTTATATTTAAATTTTCAATTAAAGCATCTATTTTTTCATTTATATATGGTGATAAAACATTATCAAGATTAATTATTCCAGATTCATGTTTTTTTAAAGCTTCATTAGAACTTTTAATGAAATCAAGCATAACTTCATATGAGTTCATATTTCTATATAAACCTGTATTTTTTAAATACTCCGTATTTATACCAAGAAGATGTGGTATTGATGATTTTGGTATTTTTATCTTTATTCTTTCACCATTAGATAAAAACATTAAATAACTTTTCTTAGATAAATCAGTTTTTCGTTCTTCTTCATCTTTCTCGTAAAAATTATAATCATCTTCTTTTCCAAAATATCTTTGTAATAATGTATCAATCTTATCAAATAACTCAGATAATTCACGATTAGTATAATTTTTATTCATTATATCCCCCTCTTTTATGACTCAATATACTATCATTTCTTTAAACTTTTGTCAAATTATAATAGCGATTTAATTAAAACATGAAAAAAATTAGTCAGAAATCTAACTAATTTTTATTACTCAACGCTCTTTAAAGACTCAATCATATCGATTTTCTTTAATGCATAATGAATTATTATACTTACTATAATAGTAAATAACATTACCATAAATGCTGTTATTAAATAACTAGATAAATTTATATGATGAATAAATCTTACTATTTCAATTTCAACAGTATTAACAATCACATTAGTTAAGAAGATACCAAATATAAGGCCAAAGACTATACCCATAATAGTTAATATAATAGTTTCTTTAACAATGTAATCATCTACTTCTTTATCAGTAAAGCCTAGTACTTTAAGAGTTGCTATTTCTCTTTTTCTTTCACTTATATTTATGTATGATAAATTATATAAAACAACAAATGATAAAGCACCTGATAAAACAATTAGAATTAATACTACACTATTTAATGACTTAAGCATATTATTTACGCTTTTAATTGTTTGACTAACAGACATAATACTCATTATATTATCATCTTTAAGTAACTGTTTTGATAGTTTTTCTTCATTTTTTAAATCATCTATTTTTAAATAAGTAATATTAGTTTCATAAGTTCCAATGTTATCTTCATATGTTTTTTTATTCATAAATACATAGTGACTAACATAGTTTTCGCAAATACCACTAATAACAAAAGTGTATTCTTTATTGTTAGAATCCTTTATTATAATTTTATCACCCTTATTTTTCTTAATAAGCTGCGATAATTTATCAGAAATAATTACCTCATTATCTTTTAATTTAAGTTTCTTGCCCGTTTTTAAATCTCTTAAATTAACTATTTCATCCATGTCTTTTTCATTAAATGGCACAAATATATTTATATCATTATTATATGAAGTCATAGATATAACCATATTAGTATCAAGTCTCTTTGTTATATGTTTACTATTAAATATTTTATCTAGATTTTCCTTTGATGGGGTATTTGTAACATATACCATTTCATCAAATTTAAATACGTTATTATACTGTTTATCTGGTATTTCTACTATTGAGTCACGAATACCAAATCCTGCTAACATAAGAGCAGTACATCCAAGTATTCCACCTACCGTCATAAATACTCGCTTTTTATATCTAAATAAATTTCTTACCGTTATTTTATTTGAAAAATTAATACGTTTCCAAATAAATGGTATACGCTCTAGTATTACTCTTTTTCCGTTTGACGGAGCTTTAGGTCTCATTAGGTCAGATGGTTTTTCTTTAACTACTTTTCTAATCGTTAAAAGCGTAGTACCACAAATACATATTGTTGCAATTAAAATACCCATAACGGAGTTCGTAGGATTAAAATCATACTTAAATACTGGTACATCAAATAATATTTTATATATACCCCAAATAAACTTAGGGAGCAAGAAAAATCCTAATAAAGCACCTATTATACCACCTGAAATAGTTGCAAGACCTGAATATAATAAATACTTTCTTCTTATGTGCTTATTACTAAAACCTAGTGACTTAAATGTTCCAATAACTCCTCTATCATCTTCTACCATTCTAGACATTGATATAAGACTTATTAATATAGCTACCACAAAAAATATAGTAGGAAATACTTTAGATAAGTTTGAAACACTATTACCATCATCTATAAAACTAGAATACCCACTATCATCTAATCTACCATATATATATAAAACAGCTTTTGGTATTTCATTTAATTTATCTTTAGCATCACTTATTTTTAAATCAAACATGGCTTTACTATCATAATACTCTTTTAATTTGGAATTAAATAATTCAAGACTACTACGATAAGTTCTATATGAATTATTATATAAAGAAAGTCCATTTTGATAATCATTATAATAACTTAAATACTTATTATAACCACTATTATATTCTTCCATAGCCTTATTATATAACGCTAAACCATTTTGATATTCCTTTTCAGCAGCATTTATTTTATCTATTGCATTAACTAATTTTATAAAATCATCATAGTTTTCTTTATAAAGTGTTAATGCTTTTATTATTTGATCATAATTTGGTATATCTTCTGGTATTGATGCAATTATAAAATCAATGTTATCAGGATTAGTTATATAATCTTTAATTAAATCACTATTATCCGAGATAAAGTTAACCATTAATATAATCTCATTATATCCTGGTGTATCAGGTGGAATCTTGCTTATTAAAGAATCTTTATTATTAACTGGATCCTTTATAAATTCCATAAATTCTTTTTGTAATCCTAAATCATATATTTTATTAACTACATTAACTATTTCATCATGAAATAAAATATCATCAGGTATAGCATTTATAATAACATTTTTTGAAATAGATGGGTTATTTATATAGTTTAACGCAGTATTTATATCATCTATTGTTATTCCATAAGAATTTAATTTAGCATTTATCTCACTTTTGCCTAATTCTATTTCTTTTTTTGCGTTATCTAGTTTTAACTTATTATAATTAAGAGTATCTCTTGCATCATCTAACTTTATTTTAGTGTTATTTAACTCTGTTTTAGCATTATCTAATTTCACTTTAGATGATGTTAGCTTATTTTTTCCATCTACTAATTTTTCATTTGCACTATCTAAAGTATTTTTAGCGTTATCTAACTTTGCTTGTCCATTTTCCTGTTCTTCTTTTATTTTATTATTAGCATAATCATATATTTTACTATATCTTAAATCTTCTCTATCTTTTTTTATTTTATCTATTTCTTTTAATGATTTTTCTATTATATTATTATACTTATCACTATTAGTAGTTTCTGCTGAGGCACCATTTACTGTTAAATATATTTCAGTATAATAATCTATGTTAAAATTATCACTGTTTGTATAAGCATAATAATTTATCTTACCAGTTCCAATATTAGTATTACCACGATTAGCAGTACCAGTTTCAGAAGTTATGTATAAAGGACTTTTTACAATACCAACAATTTTTAATCTTTTATTTTTAATAGTATCATCATTTACGGTTATATAATCTCCAATCTTTAATTTTTCTTTATTAATCATAGATTGTTCTACTATTACTTCAGTATTATCTTTAGGCATTCTTCCCATTAATATTTCTATTTTATTAATATCTTGATTTATACCAATTAGTTTTACCACAAGTTCTTTATTTTTAGCCTCTACTAATACATCTTTTGAATAAGAACCATATGCTTTTTTTACTGTTTTCAAATTTTCAAAAGCCTTAATATCATCATTTGTAAGTCCTAAAGTGGACACTATTTTAATATCATAAAAATTATTATCATCATAATACTTATCAAGTGATTTCATCATATCAGGTGCAGCCATTTTTAATCCAACAAAGACCAAAACACCTAACATACTCATAACAAGTAGTGACAAAAACCTTTTAAATGAATGTTTTATTTCTCTAATACTACTTGTATTAATTCTATCTTTTTTCATAATTACCACTCTATTTCATCAATGCTCTTTGGCTTCTTATTAATTATGATATCACTTGCACTACCGTTTTTAAACTTAATTACCTTATCTGCCATTGGTGCAATCGCCGCGTTATGGGTAATTATTATAACGGTCATTTTTTCTTTTCTTGCTGTTTCTTCTAGTAATTTTAAAATTTGTTTACCTGTTTTATAATCAAGTGCCCCCGTTGGTTCATCACATAAAAGTAGTTTTGGATTTTTTGCTATTGCACGTGCTATTGCAACACGTTGTTGTTCTCCTCCTGATAGTTGGGAAGGAAAGTTATCCATTCTTTTTTGAAGTCCAACCTTATTTAGTATTGTTTTAGGATTTAAATGGTCTTTGCATAATTGAACCGCAAGTTCAACGTTTTCAAGAGCCGTTAAGTTTTGCACTAAATTATAAAATTGAAAAACAAAACCGATATCATTCCTACGATACATAATAAGTTCTTTATCACTATAATTAGTAATATCTTTTTTATCTACTAAAACCTTACCACGAGTTGCAGAATCCATTCCACCTAGTATGTTTAAGCATGTTGTTTTACCTGCTCCAGAAGGCCCTAAAATAACTACAAGTTCTCCTTTTTCTATTTCAAAAGATGCTTTATTAAGTGCTTTTATCTCTACTTCACCCATTTGATATATCTTATCTACGTTCTTAAATTCTATATATGCCATAATACCCCACCTCTTAGTGATATATTATATAATAAAATGGAAAAAATAGCACTACTTTTTTTAACTATTAAATAGTTAATATATTTTTCCAAAATAATAGTTTATAAAAATAAAACAACTAATCTTCCTTTTAATATTGATTAGTTGTTTTTACGTATGCATTACTATTTTCACGTTTTCTTTCACTTATAAGTTTTTGTCTTCTTGATGTTACAAGCATATTAAACGTTCTCATTTTTTCTTCATCTTTTTTTACTATTTTTCTATACTTTAATAGCATTGGTAAAGTAAATGATGAAACATCACTCTTTGCATATAAATTAAATCTTTCTTGGGCGTACTTTAATCTATGAAAATAAAAATCCTTACTATCCATCATATACTCAATAATATCTTCTGACATATCTAAATCCTTTTCAACAACGCAGAATAATTCGCCTAATTTTAACTCGTCACTTGCCATGTTACAACCAGGTACTAAATTACCATATACGCTTGCATAAACAGGATATTCTTCGCTATTTAAAACGTCAAATGATGTATCTATATCTCTTGCAATAATTATTTTAGATAATGAAGTTGATAAGTCTTTACCATCTTTTTTACCTTCATACATTCTTAAGTCTGCAACCGATAATCTTTCATTTAATTTGGTATTATCATTCATAATATAATTCTCCTTTCTTTTTAGCGTGCTTTATCATTCTATAATATATATGCGTCAAAATCAAGGAAAATTTTAAAAATATTTATTATTTATTAAGCATGTATATTCCAAGTGTTAAATAACCTGCAAATATAGACCACAAAAGATATGGAATATTTAAATAAAAAGCTCTTTTGTCTATTTTGAAAAAAGTTACCATCATAACTATTATTGATATAATAAGTAAAAGAATCCATATAAATGCGAATAAATATGCACCAAAACCAAAGAATATTAAACTCCATAAAGAGTTAATTATAAGTTGCACTCCGTACACTATTAAAGCACGAGTATTAGTTTTTTCATCTTTTTTCGTAACAATATATAACGATACGCTCATTAAAAGGTACAACACGCTCCAAACAATAGGAAATAATATACTCGGTACATTAATTGGCTTTTCAAGTTCCTTAAAGGTATCCATATTATTCATTGTAAAAAAGTTAAAAAACTTCCTACTACAAAAGTAATTATTATTATAATAATTAATCTTTTCCAATCTATTTTTTTCATATCATCACCATTGTTAGTTTACTTTATTTTTAATAAATTATGCTTCGTAAAATTCCTTTAGAAATTTATATGTAATTCTTTGGCATATACTAGATGATTCATGATCATATAAATTATATTGCTTTATACCATTGTTGTTAGCTAAATTAGATATGACTTTTACTGATGCATACGGAATTTCATTAACAAATGAGTATTCTCCCACAACACCACTTTCACAGTCACAAGCACAAGCATTATACTCTCTTCTTATGCTGCTTGCTAAATTATAATTAGATACAAACATATCGGAAGATGCAACAACATCATTTAAATAGCTTATTCCAGATACGTTTGATGCTCTTTTTAAACATTCGATTAAGTCTTCATTAGTTTTATATGTTGCCTTATCAAGTCCAGGTATCTGACCTTCCATAAAGCCATTTGGCATAAAATCAACATCAAACTGAGCAGTAGTATTTGGTATTACAGCTGAAAAAATAGATGCTTCATCAGTTAATGCTCCTGCCGTTCCAATAGATAAAATAACACGAATATTATATTTATCACATATATATCTTAAGTTACTTGCAATATTTACCTTACCATAACCACTTACTGAAATAATAAATTCATGGGTTTTATACGTGCATTTATAAACCTCACTTTTATTTGGGCTTTCCTCCTTCGTATAACTTAATTTTTCTAATAAATCACTTACGTAACATCTTTCTGATGCAACAATCGCGAGCATTTAAAACACCTCCTAATAAATGTATATTTGTTTTAATTTGATTTTATTTACATAAAATTATTTTAAGGAGGAATACATATGGCCTACAAAGTAGCGATAGATTCATCTAACAATAGTGAAAATAAAAATGGGATTGTAGAAAAAGACTTTACTTTTACAATTGCAAAATACATTAATGAAAGATTAAATAACATTGGAATAGAGAATTTTTTAGTTGATGAAAATAATACTGGTTTAACAGATGAAGAAAAGGTAAATATTATTAAAGATAAGTATGGAAACGGAAATAATATTATTGTAATTTCAAATAGATTAAATAAGGGAGGAAAAAACGGTGCTGAAATAATGTATCCACTTAGAAATAACAGTAAACTTGCCTCTTTAATTGCAAGTAATTTAGAAGATGCTGGGCAAACCGTTTTAAAATATTATCAGCTAAGAAATAATAGTGACACCTCAAAAGATGATGATTATCTAATTAGAAATACCGCTAACAACTTAACAATCGTAATAGATTACGGATACATAGATAACACAAGTGATGCCAATTTTTTAAAGAACAATTATGAAAAGTTGGCAGAAGCCGTTGTTAAATCGATTGCAAATTATGCAGGAGTAAGTTACTCGCCTGCTAATATGGAAGGATATTACATTGTAAAAAAAGGAGATAGCCTGTGGAGCATTGCTAGCAAAAATAATACTACTGTGGATAACATTAAAAAGTTAAACAATTTATCTAGTAATAACCTATCAGTTGGGCAAGTGTTAAAACTTTCTTATGATACGGAAAATGAAGATATAAAAGAAAGTAATATTTACACGGTTAAAAAAGGAGATAGCCTCTGGCTTATCGCAAACAAATATGGAACTACGGTTGATGAGTTAAAAAATGTAAACAATTTAAAAAGTAATACATTATCCATTGGACAAACACTTACCATACCAGAGAAAAAAGAAAATACTAACAAGATTTCATACGTTGTAAAAAAAGGGGACAGTTTGTGGCTTATTGCTAATAAATATGATACTACTGTGGAAAAGATTAAAAGTACAAATAATTTAAAAGGTAATACACTTTCAATTGGACAAGTGCTAGTTATTCCAAGCTCAAGTGAATTTATTACTTACACGGTAAAAAAAGGAGATAGCTTATGGCTTATCGCTAATAAATACAATACTACTGTGGATAACATTAAAAAACTAAATAATTTATCTAGCAATAACTTGCAAATAAACCAAAAATTAATACTTCCGGTCTAATTTTTAATATTTTTTAATCATTATTTATGTTATTATATAAATGATGAGGTGGTAATTATGACATTTGATAAACAAGTTGAAAAGGCTAAAGAAGAGAAATTAAAATACAGAATTACAAGAGATGTAATTTTCATAGTTCTTGGAATAACATTTCTAGTTATATCTATTTTTGTATCATATAGTGATAGCAAAAAAGAAAGTAATAATACCGGTAAGAAAACAACTACGGCAGTTGATAAATTAAAGGAAATTAATAAAGATAAGAAAACAAAGTAATAATTGTTTTCTTTTTTTGCATAGAATATACTAGGTGATTTTATTGATAGTTAAGTATACCGAAAAAGAGCTTGATCTTCTTGCAAGATTAATGAGAGCGGAGGCTTTAGGAGAAGGAAATCTTGGAATGCTTATGGTTGGGAATGTAGGCGTTAACAGAGTTATTGCTAATTGCTTAGATTTTAAGAATACTAGAAGTATAACAGATATGATTTATCAATCCCCTGGTGGTTTTTCTGGAACTAATAGTGCACTTTTTCAAAGTTCTTCAACAACTGCAGAGAAAAATCTTGCTAAAAGAATAATAAGAGGCGAATACTTTCATCCCGCAACAAACGCACTTTGGTTTTATTCACCAGGGACTGGTAATTCTTGTAAGACAACTTGGTTTAATCAAGCTAATGCTGGTAAATACAAAAATCATTGTTTTTATGAGCCAGCTAAAGGAGTTTGCAAGTCATTGCATTAAAAAAAGCTTATTAAATTGTAAGCTTTTTATTATGAAAAAATTATTTATTGTACATCAATTTCTTTTACATATTCATAATTAAGTTTATTATTTTTTGTTACAACAGATTCACCAAGTTCCTTTTCTAAATTATCTCTTGCTTGTTTAGCAATACCTCCACCACGCTTTGCAACTTTAATATTTTCTTGTAATCCCTGTGGTTTTTGTTTTAATGCTATCTGTTTTGTTGCTTCTTCTGATAAATCAGTTAATATTAATTCAATATTATCCATATTATCTCTTAGATTTTCTTTTCTTAAACCCTTAAATTGTTTATACTCTTTAGCAGTCATTCCAGACCAAGTTTTATATATTTCATTTGTTAATATGGCATATTCTGAATCTTGTTTAATTCCGTTATCTTGCCATACATCAGTTAATCCTTTTCTTTCTTGCAAAGTTTTGATTCTTTTTGAAATCCAAGATTCATCATAACCTTTTGATCTATATAAATTTATTGATCTTTGAACGGCAATTGAAGGATCAAATACTTCATCTATTCTCTCACTTCCTAATTTTGCTAGCCAACCTTTTATAGGTTCCGCATTTTTACTAGGGATAGATTCAATTATTCTAAACATACCTTTTATATCAACAACATCAGTCATACGATACTTACCATCTTGTGCTTTTAATTTCAAAGCGTGACAATTTGTCACGGTTTCATTTCTCTCTTTTTTTAATCTTTGTTTTAATTTTCTCCAATAAGATTGTTTATCTTTACTTTCAGATATTGCTCCTACTATATCAACAACACTTACAAAGTATTTTTCTTTTTCTTTATCCCATACGGTTCTTATTGTTTCATTATTAAAAATTTTAAATTTTGAAGCTTGTTAATGTCCTTTGAAACAAAAACAAAAACAAAAAAGTTTACATTAAAGTAAGCTTTTTTTATGGGATAATTAGTGTTTGACCTATCGTTAATATATCAGAATTTAGGTTATTTAACATTCTTATTTTGTTTATACTAACATTAAATTTATTAGCAATTGACCAAAGACTATCTCCTCTTTTTACTACGTAAAGGTTAGATGTATTGGAATTTCGATTTAAATTTCCAGGAATAATTAGAACCTGTCCTACCGATAATATATCACTAGTTAGATTATTAATATTTCTTAAATCATTAACAGATACATTATAAGCGTTTGCTATCGAATATAAACTATCCCCTCTTTGAACTACATATGTGTTGGAATTGGACATGTCAGAATAACCTCCTGTGCTTTCTACATCATTTGGAATAGTTAGCGTCTGTCCTACCATAAGTGTGTTATTTTTTAAATTATTTTTCCTTATAATTGCATTTGGTGTTGTTCCATATTTAAGCGCTATGGAGTATAATGTATCACCTTTTTGTACTACGTAAGTTGTTTGTGTATCAGGTGTTGTTGTACCACTACTTCCCGTGTTCGGAATTTGAAGTGCCTGACCTACATAAATTGTGTTTGTTCCAAGATCATTTAAATTTGCAAGCTCATCTACGGTAGTATTGTTGGCGTTTGCAATTGACCATAGGCTATCTCCTTTTTGTACTACGTAAGTTACGTTAGTTTGATCTGATGGTGCTGCTCCAGGAATTATCAATTGTTGTCCAACACTTATTAAGTTTGACTTTAAATTATTTGCATTTTTAATTTCGTTTACACCAACGTTAAATCTTTTAGCAATTGACCATAGACTATCTCCTCTAGCAACAGTATATATATCATTAACTGTGTTAGCACCTGGTGCTGTATAATTATATCCTTTATAATCTGCAACTGCTTTTACTACTGACTCTGCCCATTTTTCCCAATCATTTTTAATTTGTTTTCTATCATCCTTTGTAGAATCTAAGAATGCATATTCTACTAGTATTGATTCTGCTGGTGATGTGTTTCTAATTATGTAGTAATAATCTTTATTAGGATTTGATGGAAGCTTCCTTTGATACCATTTTCTTATGTTTTGACCGGTTTCTTCTATGTTATCAAGTATCATTTTTGATAATGTATCATCATTTCTTAGTGCATAAACTATTTCGGCTCCATCGCCACCACCTGCATTTAAGTGATTAGATATAACTATATCATCACTACTAGTAATGTTTGGTGTAATTACATTTATTCTATCAGTTGGATTTAAAGTAACATCCTCCGTTCTAGTTATAACAGTAGGTATTCCTAAATCTTTAAATCTATTATACATATAATTTGCAATCTTTAAAGTATAGTCTTTTTCTATTATATCTCCGCTTGATGAACCAGGATCTGTCCCACCATGTCCAGCATCAACTATAACCATATTATCACTCCTTCAAAGTATTTTATGATTAATACCCAATATGGTGTTACATAAATAACTTATCCACAACAAAAAACAAGAAACTTAATTCTTGTCTTTTTTATTCTTTAACTTTTTAATTTTTCTTTTGTATCTTTTCTTTAGTACTTTTAAATTAGGATATGACTTCATTAATCTCTTACCAAACTTAGAATGGTTTGAAACATATTCCCTTACCTTCTTAGTTATTTCCTCAGTATTATCCATAACTATTTTATTAGTATGCAAATGTAACTTAGTAATTATTGAATAAGATGCTATATTATCTATAACAAACAAAACAAATAAAACAATTGCAATTGGATTTAATATATTCTTTGGTACGTTAGATATAATTCCGCTTATAAATGGATTTATAACATACATCAAAAGACATCCTAAAAGACCAAATGGAACCATGGTTTCTAAACATATTCTGCCATTTATATTAAACCTTCTATCACTATAATCCCACCATCTAGCTTTAAATAATTTTTCCATGATGTAGCTAGTTAAATATTCAAGGATAGAACATATTACCATAGACATTATAAATAGCGCTATAAAGTCATTTAAATACCTTTTAAGAAGAAGTATTATAAGTATGCATCCACAGCCATATATAGGACAATATGGTCCCATTAAAAATCCTCTATTTACTAACGTTTTATCTTTATATAACGTAAAAGATATTTCCATTAACCATCCTATAAAAGAATAAATTAAAAATAATACAAAATAAAAACATAAATTATTAAACATATTACCACCTAATATAATTATATCAAAACACTAATATAATTAATATACATAAAAACTTAAAGTGTAAAGAAAAAGGAAACCAAATCAATAGTTTCCTAACTTGTTTTATTTAATTTTAATTTAGTCTTATTTTCTTTTCCATCACGGTAATACGTAACTTCTATTGTATCACCTATCTTATGTTGATATAACTGATATTTAAACTCTGATACCGTAGTAACATCTTCACCATCAATTTTAGTTACAATATCTCCGTCTTTTAATCCAGCATCACTTGCAGGATATCCACTATTTACTTTTATTAAAATAATACCTGATTTAATACTAGAATCAACGTTTATACCATATCTATATAAAGTATATTTATTAGTTAAATCAAGGATTTGTACGCCGACTAATGGTCTTTCAATAGTTTTTCCTTGCGCTAATGTATCAACGTAATTCATAGCATCTTCTATTGGAATTGCAAATCCCATTCCTTCTACTTGTTCATCTACCAATTTTAATGATGTAATACCAATTACGTCACCCGCTAAATTAACTAGTGGTCCACCACTATTTCCTGGGCTTATAGCAGCATCAGTTTGAAGTACCTTAACAATGTAAGATTCTGATGCAAGTGAATTACTATTTGAAGCACTCGTTTCTATTAATCTATCTTTACCAGACAATATACCTTTAGTTACCGTTCCTGCATAAGTAGAACCCATTGGAGAACCTACCGTAAATACCGTATTACCAACAGGAGTATTTTTACTATTACCAATGCTAGCTACCCCAAGTACATCTTTAACATCCATTCTTAATACTGCTAAATCAGTATAAGTATCACTACCTAAAACAGTTAAAGAAGTAGTGTTATTATTTGATAGTACCCCTACAATATTGTTTCCACTAGAAACCACATGAGCATTAGTTAAAACGTATCCATACTTACTATCCTTAGAATAAACAAAACCGGTTCCGGTACTTAAAACAGAACCATCACTATTCATAACTTCAATGCATAAAACAGAATCATATACCTTTTTTATAGCATCTTCCATAGCTTCATCAGTTACCTTAGTTTCCGATATAGTTTTATTTTTAGTAATAATTTTAGGATTCAATTCCGTATAAGCATACATTATAACTAATCCTAAAATAAACGCTAACAAAATAACCAAAGCAAACTTAATTCCATTTGGAATTTTTTTTCTATTATTACTTTTTTTATTTTGCTTTTTTTCTTCTTTTTTAGACTCTATATATTCAATTTTATCTTGCATACATTATCACTTCCTATTTTATTTTAGCTATTTCTTCCCAATTTGAAGGAAAGCCCATTCTGTCTAAAATCTTAGATTGAGGAATAATATTAACCCTACCATCTAGAAGGTCAAGGTCATAACTTACTTCGTTTACAAAATCAGTAAAATCACTTTCTGTAAGCATACACTTAAGCATTATAACAACTGCAAATATATCATCTTTTCCATATATATATTCATCATTAGTAGTAGGAATATCAAGCTCCATGTGATACCTTGTATCCGGAATTTCTTTTTGAGTACGATGATCATATACAATGTCTTCATGAGCACATAAATTTCTATAATTAGAAAGTAGTGCAATATATATACCTAAAGTTTCTACATCAAGATTATAATACTCTGCAATTGCAAGCTTATCATCTGGTTTTAGTATGGAATATAATTCGTTAATCATTCCAAAAGATAACAATTTAACTAAAATCCATAAAGGAACATAACCATAATTACTAATGTAGTGAAGTGTTGCACTATGTTGCCTTCCATTTAGTTTTATTTGTCTTTTTATTTTATTTAAAACATCATTAACCTGTCTTACCTTTTTTATATCTTGAGAAAAGTTAGATGGTTTTAAATAGTCTTTTTCTCTAATACCATATTTTTTAGATAACTTATATGCAATTATTGATTTTAAGTTATTTTCCACAATAAGCAAATTCTTAAATAAAACATTTCTAAAACTTCTGTCAAATTGAAATACAGCATACAATTCTTCAAAAGTAGTTCCAGGTATAAACAAACTATCTTTATGATTTTTCATAAAAATATGTCTATAACCATTAATAAAGAAATAATTTTCTCTTAATAGTAATTCTTTTGTTTTATCAATGTCATTAATAACCAACCCACGGCTTTTTAATATTTCAATCTGCTCATCTAAGGTTTTAAACTCTTTTGTTTTCACCTAGCATCACCTATTTTAAATTATATCATAATTTTATTAAAAGTTTATTAAATAATGTTAAAATTTGTCATTTCTAGGTACTAACTAAATAATAATTTATTATGTTGTATAAAATATGTCAAAACAAAAGAAAAAACCAGGAACAAACCTGGTTTTGTAGTAACATATTAACGTTTTGAAAATTGTGGTGCACGACGTGCTTTTTTAAGACCATATTTTTTACGTTCTTTAACTCTTGCGTCTCTAGTTATAAATCCTTCTGATTTTAAAATCTTTCTAAATGAAGCATCAGAAGTTGGATCAGTATTCTTATCATATTCTAGTAATGCTCTAGTAATACCTAAACGGATAGCTCCTGTTTGTCCTGAGAATCCACCACCATATACTGAAACTTCAATATCAAATTTATCAGCAGTTTTAGTAGCTTCTAATGGTTGTTTTAAATCCATAACTAATGTTTTAAAAGGAAGATATTCGTTTACGTCTCTACCGTTAATGGTAATTTTTCCTTTTCCTGAAGTCATTCTTACACGTGCTATTGAACGTTTACGACGACCTGTTCCAATGAATGTTTTTGCCATTTACTCTCCTCCTTAAATTTCCACTATTTCTGGTTTTTGAGCTTGATGCTTGTGATCAGCGCCTTCGTATACGAATAATTTCTTATACATTTGACGTCCTAATCTTCCTTTTGGAAGCATTCCTTTAACTGCTCTTTCAACCATTTCTACTGGATAGTTTTCACGCATTTCTTTAGCGGTTCTTTCTCTTAATCCACCAGTGTATCCACTGTGATTATAATAGATCTTATTGTTTAATTTGTTTCCTGTTAATGTTACTTCTTTAGCGTTTATAATGATTATGTTATCTCCACAATCAACGTGTGGTGTATAAGTAGCCTTATGTTTACCTCTTAACATAACAGCAGCTTTAGCAGCTACTCTACCAAGTGGTTTACCTTTAGCATCGATAACATACCATTTACGCTCAATGTTTGAGGCATTAGCCATAAATGTTGTCATATTTTATTTCCTTTCCTTTATAAGCTCGCTTTCCCACGGCAAACTTATGTGGGTTTATAAAATGTACCAATTTAAATTCTACTTTAAATCGGTACATTTGTCAACTTATTTTATTATATTTCTAATTTTTTTCAGTTATTCTTAAAGTTACCTTAGTAGTCTTAGAAGAATACTTAGCTCTTAAGTCAGAACCTGTTACTAAAACTGGTACTTCGTGTTGTCCTGCCTTTAATCCTTTTAAATCTACGTATGCTTTAATCGTTGTAGGATCCATATCCGATAATACCTTTTGAACACCCTTAACGCTAACCGTTACTTTAGTGCTATCTTGACTTGCTGCTTGAACAACTAAACCATCACCTAAGTTTTCATATTCTAGATAAATATTATCAAATTCCTTAGTTGCCTCATCTCCAAGTGATACGCTAACTGTTACGTTAGATGCACTCATCGCTCTTACACCAGTAGGTTTCTTAATTGTTAAAGCAAATTGTTTATCTTCTTTAAGATCACTTACGTCAACATATACTGGTATGTATGAAATCTTTTCTAACTTACTTGAGTTACCATAAATAGTAACCTTAGATATGTTTGGAGTTATACTGCTAATAGACTTACCAAATACAATGTTTTTATAATTTTTAGGAATTACACGTATTGGAACTTCTTTTTGAGGAGATGCTATTTTAACCGTTGCAGTTACCTTTGATGGAACTATTTCAACGTTAACTTTCTTACCCTTATTATCATAAGCTACTAACTTAACGTCTTTTAATTCTTGCTCTCCTACTCCTGGGTCAACTAAGTTCTTTAAGTCAACCAAAGCTTTAACAGATGCAACTTCATTAATAGTTGCTTCTTTTCCCTTTACAAATACTTTATCAGTACTTAATGAAACATCCTCAACCATTAACTTAGAATCAATCTTATCTTTATTTATAACTTCATAATTAACTTCTTTTTCTTTAGATTGTTTTTCATATATAACAATTGTAGCAACCGATGGATCTAGTTTGTACTCAACAGAACTTAATGCCTTTTTGTACTTTAAGTTAACTTTGTGAACCCCTGGATTTAACCCTGTTAAATCTATTGTTATATCATTAGTTGGTAATTGTTTTGCTAAATAAACATCTGACTTTCTACCTATTAAAGTTATATCAACCGTTTTAGGTAGTCCCTCTACAACATAAGCTTCCTCATTATAAGTAGCAGATATTGGTTGGTCATAAAGTACTTCTGCTGAAGTTTCAATTAAAGACGTTGTTTTACTATCCGCTATAAAGAAAACACCTAGTGCTATTAAAAGGGAAACTATTATCATTCCAGGCTTCATCGTAAGCATTTTTTCAAAGTTTCTTCCGTTTCCTTTAAACTTTTTAGAAATTCCAGCAAAGAATTTTGCTATCGGAAGAACTATTTTTTTATCAATAAAATGACCAATGGCTTTAAATAATTTACTCATCAATATCACCATCCTCATCTATTTCATAGTCAAACTCTGCAGCTTTCTTTGGCTTTAATTCATCTAATATAAGCATTTTAGCCTCATCCAAAGATAAATTATAATTTAAATCACCATTTATTGCTATCGAAATTCTACCAGTTTCTTCTGATACTATAATTGCAATAGCATCGCTTTCCTCACTTATTCCGATTGCTGCTCTATGTCTTGTACCAAGTCTTTTGCTGAACTTCATTTCCACTGTTGTAGGAAATACAGCTCCAGCACAAGTAACCTTATCCCCTTGTATTATAACGCCACCATCATGAAGTGGATTATCTGGGAAAAAGATTGCATCTAAAAGTTCGTTAGATATATCGGCATACAACTTTTTAGATCTTTCTATATATTCAGAAAGAGAAGTATCCCTTTCAATTACAATTAAAGCTCCTATACGATGCTTTTTCAAATACTCTAAAGACAAACCTATTTCATATACTATTCTTTCTCTTTCAGATATAGTTAGCACCTTATGTCTTCCAAGTAATTGTGACCTACCTAGTTGTTCTAATACAGAACGAATTTCCGGTTGGAAAATAATAACAAGTGCAAGTGGTCCCCACATAACTACATACTCTAATAATAGTCCTATTGCAGTTAAGTCAAATAAATCACTTATAAGCTTAATTATCACAATTATTATTATCCCTTTAAATAACATCGTAAACTTAACGTTATTTTTTATACTTTTTAATATAAAGTATACTCCTGCCCATACAAGACAGACATCAATTATATCTTTTATAATAGTTAATATATTATCTACTGTCATAATTCCTCCTAAAACCTTTTTATTCTCTTTAATGATATATACCAAAATTATACCATAATTATCAGATATTTTTTAATTAAATTTTAGTCATAAAGAAAAACTCCTTATTTTATAAGGAATTTTTTTAAAACATATTATTTATAGAATCATCAGAAGTAATTTGTCCATCAAATGGTTGTGGCATACCATTATTGGTAGAATTTAAAGTATTTTGTGTATTTAAATTAGGTTCTATACCCGCACTACTTTGATTAGTTGCAACTGGACTTACCGGTTCATTTTGAACTGGCATATTAAAAGATGGATTTGATGCTAAAGGTTCTTCATTAATTACTGAATTACTACTAGTAATAGAATCATTTGGATTTTGATTAGAATCCTGAACTTCTGGTATAACTACATTATTAATGTTATTATTCACATTATTTCCAATTGAATATAAATTACTAAGGTCACTAATATTATTACTATCTAAATTATTAATATTTTGACTAGTAATTAAAGGAGCTTCTTCTTTATTATCTTCACTACTTTCTATATCGCTAGTTGTTTGAACTTTATTTTCATCCTTTTCTGATTGTTCTTTTAACATTTTTTCGTCCTTCAATCTTTTATCTCCAAAAAAGCCTATTACAACGCAAACAACAAATATAACAACTGATGCGATAAGCGCTGGACTAGCACTTAATATCTGCATAATATCACCCCTATTATCTTCCATAATGATAACAAAAAAATTAAAAAAAAACAAGAACTAGTCTTGTTTTAAATCCAAAAATATGGTTGTTTTAATCTTATCTAATTCATCACCATCATATATTTCTTCTACTTTATACGTTGCATTATCATCACTTGTGCTAGATGAAAATCTCTCATTAAATGCCTTTTTTATTAAATCTTCTTTTACTTCGTATCCGAAATTATAAAAATAATCTTTTAATACATCCTTTATTAATGTTTCAGAAAACATTTCGTTTTGAGAATATACTTCTGCTTTTACGTCTAATACTTTGTCCTTGTCATACTCAGTTGTTATCTTAATATCATTTTCTACGTTGTTATAATCAAAGTACGTCTTTTTAATAATAAACTGTTCATATCCATTTTTTTGTATAGTCTCATACCTATCACATCCATAAGTATCACAATATGAAGATAACTTACTATTCATTTTTGTATAACCACTACTTAAACTTTTATTTATAAAATAAGTACCCACTATATTCAAAAGCAAATAAACTACAAAAGACGCGATAATTATAATTCCAACTCTTTTATTATCATATTTATTAGGATCTTTTAAGAATAAAACGTTAAATACTATTCCAAGGACTAGTAAAACAATATTAACTACCATAAAAACGTTAATTAAAATAGCATTGTACCCTAATTTAGAATATAAACTTCTAAAAAATACCATAGTAATAAAGATGATAACGTTAATAATAAACAATATATAAGCATTTTTTATAATATTAATTTTTTTATTCATAATGATGCCTCCAATAATTTTATTATATCACAAGTCATTTTTTTATTGAAGATTGAAAATAATTATGTTATTATAAAAATGCAATAAGGAGAAGACGAATATGGGATTACTTAAGATATGTGTAACTATTTTTCTAGCAAGAATAGTAGATGTATCACTGGGTACATTTGTTACAGTACTAACTGTTAAAAACAAAAGAATGCTTGCAACCGTAATAGGATTTTTTGATGTAATAATATGGTTTTTAGTTGTAAAAGAAGCCTTAAATACCAACATCAAAAGTTTGTGGATAGCACTTTCTTATGCAGGTGGGTATGCCGTTGGTACGTTTGTTGGAACAACTTTATCTAACAAGTTTATAAAAGGAAAAGTATCAGTCCAAGTTATCATGGATGATAAAAATAGCATAAACAAGATAACAGATTCAGGTTATGCGTTTTCCAAAGTAGAATGTACTGGTATGGATAACAAAAGAAAACAAATGCTTTTTATTGAAGTTGATAAAAGACACTTAGATGATTTAAAGAAAATAATTAATACTATTGATAGAAATGCGTTTATGGTAATTAATGAAACAAAATACGTAGTAAACGGGTTCTTTAAATAGAGCTTAAAATGCCGCTTTAGTTTAATGGTAAAACAAGTCACTCGTAATGATTAGCTGTAAGTTCGATTCTTACAAGCGGCACCATAATTGATAGGAAACTCGAACTATTTAACCCAGTTCGTTTTTTTATGCAATAATTTTTCGCTATCGTGGTATCATATAATTAGGAGGATATTATGGAAAAGAATATTTTAAATAAAAAAACTTGTGGTTGGAAAAATTTAAGCAGTAAAGAAAAAGATGAAATATTTGATTTTTCTGATGGGTATATATCGTTTTTAAACGAATGTAAAACAGAAAGAGAAACATCAAAATACATCATAGAAAAGCTAAAATCTAATGGCTTTATCGATATTAAAAACGTAAAGAAACTAAGCTTTGGTGACAAAGTATATATGCTTAACAGAGACAAAAGTGTGTATGCGGCGGTTATAGGAGAAGAAAAATTAGAAAATGGTTTTAATTTAGTTGGTTCTCACATAGATTCACCAAGACTAGATTTAAAACCTAATCCACTTTATGAAGATGCAAAACTTGCACTTTTTAAAACACATTATTATGGTGGAATTAAAAAGTATCAGTGGACAACTATTCCGTTATCACTTAAAGGTGTAGTAGTTAAACCAAATGGTGAAAAAGTAGAAATAAATATAGGGGAAAAAGAAGATGAACCAGTATTTACAATAACTGATATATTGCCTCACCTAGCAGAAGAACAATACGAAAATAAAATTGGTAAAGCAATAAAGGGTGAAGATTTAAACATATTAGTTGGAAGTATTCCATCAAGTAGTGATTCTATCAAAGAAAACGTTATGAAAATAATAAACGAAAAATATGGTATAAATGAAATTGATTTTTATAGTTCAGAACTTGAAGCCGTACCAGCATTTAAAGCAAGACACTTAGGTTTTGATAAATCTATGGTTGCAGCGTATGGTCAAGATGATAGAGTATGCTCTTATGCTAACCTTTTAGCATTAGTTAACGCAAAACCAGGAAATAAAACCATGGTTTCTATATTTGCTGATAAAGAAGAAATAGGAAGTGTAGGAAACACCGGGATGTGTTCACAGATGTTTGACCTATTTATCAACGAATTATTAAATAAAAAAGAGGAAAATAATCCTGGTGCTATAAACAAAACATACTGTAATTCTATGATGCTTTCTGCAGATGTTGGTGCAGGAGTTGATCCTAACTTCCAAAGTGCATCTGAAAAAAATAATGCCTCATTTATTGGATACGGAGTTGAATTTAATAAATATACAGGCTCACGTGGTAAATCAGGAGCATCTGATGCTAATGCAGAGTTCGTTGCAAAAGTAAGAGGAATATTTGAAGAAAATAACGTTAAATACCAAGTATCAGAATTAGGAAGAGTTGACTTAGGTGGTGGAGGCACAATAGCATACATTTTAGCAGATAAAGGAATGGATGTTATTGACTGTGGTGTACCAATAATTTCAATGCATTCACCATATGAAGTTGCAAGTAAATTCGATATATATCAGGCTTATTTAGGATACAAAGCCTTCTTTGAAAAAGATTAAAGGGAATTTAAATATTTCCTTTTTTATTTTGCATAATAACTAATGGTGATAAAAATGAAAGTAAGATTAGGATATGTAGCGTTATCCAAGGCATTAGATGATGTTACAACATCAAGTACTATAACGTATACTAATTATATAAATAAGAATTATAATACGTCTAAACTACTAGAAATAACTAAAAATAATTTAGATTCTTTATATGAAATAATTAAATATAACGTTAAAAATAATTTTCATTTTTATAGATTAACTTCTAAATTAGTACCACTTGCAACACATGATAAAATAGATTTTGACTATATTACACCTCTTTTAGATGAGTATAAAAAAATTGGCAAATTAATAAATGATAATAATATTAGGGTTGATACTCATCCCGACCAATATGCAGTTTTAAACAGCATGGATAGCAAAATAGTTAAAAATACTGTGGAAATCTTAGAATATCATTATAAAATTATGGATGCCATTGGAATTAAAGATAAAATAATCATTCTTCACGTCGGTTCTAGTGCCTGCGGAAAGAAAGCATCCATAACAAGGTTTATTAACAACTTTAATAAATTGCCAGATCACATAAAAAAATGTATTGCTGTGGAAAACGATGATAAAGTATATAATATAAAAGATGTATTAGAGTTATGTCATAAAATTAATGTTCCTATGGTGCTAGATTATCATCATTTTATATGTAATAACGAGAAAGAAGACATAAATGATTATTTAAAAGAAATAATAGATACATGGGATGGGAAACTTCCAAAAATGCATTTTTCATCGCCAAAAAGTAAATTAAAAAAAGAGTTTAGAAGTCATAGCGACTACATAAACAAAGAGTGTTTTATAAAATTTATTAATATACTTAAAAAACAAGATAAAGATGTTGATATAATGCTTGAGGCTAAAGCTAAAGATGATGCTGTATCAAGATTAGTCAGATGCCTAAAATATGAAACTAATTATAAATTTTTAGATGAGACAACATTTATCATATAAACACAGGCTTTTAATATATTTATTTTTTTCTAATATAAATATAATATATTAGAAAGGAGTGTATATTATGTATTATCCTGGATATCCCGCTTATCCTTACTATGGAAATCAAGAAGGAAATGGCACCAACTGGTTGTGGATAATAATAATTATTGCAATAATCTTCTTCCTCTTCTGGGGCTTTGGTTCTAATAGAGGAAATAATTGTGGATGTAATAAATACTAAAAAAAGGCTTATTTACTAGCCTTTTTTTGTAATCTTATATCTTTTAGTATATTTATAACAAATAATACTACAAATATTATTATTATTACTATTAATGATTTAGAAAGTAAGTTACCTTCTATACTAATTAGTGCTTCCTTAAATAAATCTATTGAATATTTCATTGGAAGTACGTTAAATAATTTTTGGAATCCTGTATAAACAGTTTGGATTGGGAATGTTCCTCCTGCTGCTGCTAATTGTAATACTAACAAGATTAGAGCTAAGAACTTACCAATGTCTCCAAAGTGAACTATTAAAAATTCCATTATTGCTTCAAACATCCAAGCAACTAATATTAATGATGCAAAATATAAGAAGTAATTTGTAACACTAAATTTTAGACCTACAAGTAATAATATTCCTAAGATTATACCTTGCAATGTTGCAAGTCCTAAGTAACAGAAAGTTCTTTTTACTTTGTTTTCTGCATTACGACTACAATTCTTAAATCTATCATTTGCATCATAGTAAAGGATTATAAATAACATAAGAGATCCAACCCATAATGCTATTGACATAAAGAATGGAGAGAATGCAGTACCATATTCACTAACTTCATTTACGTCTTTTTCTTCTACTTTAACAGGATTTGCTGTATATTCATCTAATCCATTTAATTTTTTAAGTTCACTATTAGTTGAACTAATAGAATTTGATACTTCACTTTTAGCAGTATTAACACCATTGTTTAATGTATTTGTTCCACTAGCTAAAGTGCTTGCTCCACTATTTAATGTATTAATACCATTTAATACTTCATTAGAACTACTATATAAAGTATTTGTCCCACTAACTAATTGTTTTGAACCAGAAGCAAGTTTTGATGAACCATTCTTTAAAGTATCAACGCTTGTCTTTAATGTATTAACACCTGCTTTAATACTATTTAATTCATCTGTTTTGTTATCTAATTCATCTACACCCGCTTTAACCATAGCACTTGAACTAGTTAGTTTAGAACCTGAATCAGCTAACAAATCAACCATTGTATAAGTGCTATCACTAATTTCATAAGCATTAACTATTTGAGTAAAATATGCACATTTAGAAACATTATAAATAGGGCTTCCTAAAGTACAAGTTGCACCTTTCAAAGTAAGTATTGGAGTTGTTAATATAGCAGGATTTGTTTTAGCTTCGCTTAAAATAGTGTTAACAGAACTAACATATGTATTAAGTCCTGAATCAAAACTGTCTTCTCCTTTTTTTAACTTAGTAACTCCAGTTTTTAAATCATCTAACTTAGTAGTTTTAGATGCAAAATCATTAACACCAGATTGTAATTTACCAAGACCACTATCTAATAAATTAATGTTTTGTGATAATGTTAATGCTCCATTATCAACGCTTGATACACCATTATTAAATAATGCATATTTTGAGCTTAGAGTACTTGTTCCATCTTGTAATTTATAAGCTCCTGTTTTAAGTTCACTAGTACCATTAGATATTTGTTTTAAACCATCATCTATTTTTTCTACCTTTTTAGGTACTCCATTTAGATTATCTGTAAGTGTTTTAACAACTTCTTTTGATACGTTAGATCTAACTTGTTTTTCAACTTCGGACACAACTCTATTTATTATTTGAGATGCTAAATAGTTAGATTTTTGGTTAGGTGAATAAGTAATTGTTGCAGCTGTTTTATCATCATTTTCAGCACTTAACAAGTCACTAGTAAAATCACTAGGAATTGTAATAACTGCATAATAATCCTTATTCTTAAGACCACTATCTGCTTTATTTTTATTTACAACACTGATATCAAGGGTATTTTTCTTCTTTAAAGAATCAACTAAATCCTTACCCTTATTTTGTCCATCTACCATCTTATCTTCGTTTACTATTGCAACTGGAATATCATCCATATGTCCATATGGATCCCAATATGCTTTTAGATAGAAGAAGCTATACATAAAAGGTATTAGTAATACTACCGCTAGCACTACATAACTAAACCAATTACTTTTATTTGTATTTTTTTTGTTTTTCATAATTATCATCCCCCACAAAATACAATCAATTATAATTAATTACAATTAATTAAATAATCCTTCCTTTAATATTTGTGTTACGTTTTGAGTAACTTCATTTTCATCTATTTCTTTATCCCATTCAAACATAACTGCTACATACACTTTATAGATTATAAAAGCACATAAATCTGGATCACATTTTTTTACATATCCTTTTTCAATAGCCCAAGATAAACGTTCTTTTATAAAGCTTAAAATTGCATCATCAATCATTTCTATTGAATTTTTAGAAGAAATAGTGTTAAGTTCATCGGCCTCTTTTGTTAAAGTAACAAACAATTTAGCTTCTCTCTTATACTTAAGTAAGTCATATAAAGTTTTGTTAACCTCTTCAAAGAAGTTTTCATCATTGATATTTGAATGACTAATTATGATTTTTTTCATTTTTGCCATTTCTTCATCAATAAGTGTTTTTAACAAACTTGCCTTATCTTTAAAATAAGAGTAAACAGTCTTTTTTGTTACACCAGATGCCTTTGCAATTTCATCCATGCTAACCTTTTTATACCCATAATTGGTAAATAGCTCTCTGGATGATTTTAATATGTCCTCTTTAATATTATTCATAATCGCCTCCAATATACCACTATACCAATTCGGTATACCAGTATAGTATATGACTAATTTAAAAGAAAGTCAACACATAATGACTTTCTTAATAATTTTTAATAATTACAAAACAATTTCTTAAACGTCAATTAGTCCCATAATTTCACTCATTTCAAATAATTATATGTTATTTAATAATGTAAAAAATTATAAAAATGAGTTAAAAATATTTTAATATTAAGTTTGAATTTACTATAGTCCTACCAAATCTTTTGGTGATATCAATTTTAAATACTTATATCTAAAAGAACAACTAATAAATATCGCTTACATACCAATAATATCTTAATTCATTGATATTGTCAAAAACGAACCAAATGGTTCGAATAATTCATTAATGGTGGAGCTGACGAGATTTGAACTCGTGTCCGATAAATAGTACTCTATGACGTCTACAAGTTTAGTTAGTAATTAAATTTAATTAAATGATAAAGGTAACTAACATACCCACCAAATAACGAGTTTAGTAAAATTCTTTATCTTATCCTAAACAAACAAGATAATATAACTCACTAAAATGAGCCTCTTAAAAAATCCGTGAGTAAAACTTTAAAAGAAGCGCTTTCTCTATTAGAGACTAGGCAGCGCAAGCTGCGAAAGCATAATTATTATTGTTGTTATTTATTTTTTGTTTGTACGTAAGGAGTACCTTCCACTTGCAACCATAGCCTCATACTTACCGTCGAAACCAATAACAGCCCCATATAGATATAAATAACAATAGTATTATAACACAGATTTATAATTTTTAATTGTCAATTTTTGTAAGTTTCTGTATAATTAACAATAGGAGAGAAGTATATGAATAATAATGAAAAAATAGAAGTATTACAATTTTATGATTTTAATGATAAAAATAAAATAGATAGTAATAATAATGAAGATAATAAAAACAATAAAATGAAAATATGGCTTAGAACAATTCCTCTTATTATGATACCGATATTATTTTTATTAACCGTAATATCACTACATACAAAAAGACTTGTGAAAGTTCCATTTAACTATATATCTTGCGTACTTCTATCTATATTTATATACCTTTTTATCATAGGATTATTTAAAATTAAGAAAAGTAAAAAAAATACTACTGAAAAGAAAAAAGTATTTAAAGTTATTAAAAATATCATACTTACAATATACATACTAGGATGCTTTGGTTTTACGTTCTTATTATATGGACCTTATGATAACTTTAGAACGTGGTTTATATCTACCGCAATGTCTACTATGAATCATCAATACTTATGTAAATGGTTTTATAATGATGATGAAATATTAAAGGTAATTAAAGGAAACTATATAGTAGAAGTTAACGAAGAGACAAATACCGACTTAATAGATATGAAAGAAGAAATAACTTATGATAATGAATATGAAGAGCAAATTTTAAAGCATAATAAAGATGAAAAATATAAAATAATAGAATTAGAAGTAAACGGGCAAAAAGGTTATCTAGCTGCTATATATGATCCTTCTATGGTTAAAGTTTCAGTAACCAAAAGTTTAGGCGTAAAAGGACAATTAGTTACGAAAATGGCCGAAGATAATAAGGCCATGCTTGCAGTTAATGGTGGTGGATTTTATGATCCAGGTAATAATAGTACCGGTGGTATGCCAACTGGTGTAACAATTTCTAATGGTAAAGTAATAACAGATAATAATTATAGTTCATACACCCAGTCAGGTGGTATAATTGGTATCACAAATGATAATAAATTAGTGTTAATTAAAGGTGCTACAGCACAAAAAGCATTAAACATGAACGTTAGAGATGGTGTATCTTGGGGACCATTCTTAATCGTAAATGGTAAAAAATCATTTATAAAAGGAAATGGTGGTTGGGGATATGCTGCTAGAACCGCTATTGGACAAAGATCAGATGGTATTATATTAATTTTAGTTATCAACAGTAATTCCTCTAGAACAAAGGGAGCCGATATGGTAGATTTAACAGATATAATGGATAAATACGGTGCTATTAACGCTGCTAATTTAGATGGTGGAACATCAACTGTTATGGTATTACCACAAAAGGAAGCTTTAAAATATAAAGATACTTGTACTAGCACATATTGTTATATAAATGATCCAGTAGATGGAGCCTTAAGGCATAGAACCCGTGCTATTGCAACATCAATAATAGTTACAGACAAATAAAAAGATTCCAAGTAATTTGGAACCTTTTTTAATACCTTATATTTTTTTCCATTTCTCTTTTAATGTCTTTTTCTTTCAAGCTTTGTCTTTTATCATAAAGCTTTTTACCTCTTGCTATACCAAGTAATATTTTAGCTCTTCCATCTTTTAAATATAACTTAACAGGAACTAGCGAATAACCTTCTTTTTCAACTTTATCCCTTATTTTATATATTTCTTTTTTATGAAGTAAAAGCTTTCTTTCCCTTCTTTCATCATGATTAAAACGATTACCCTCTTCATAAGTAGAAATAAACATATTAGTTAGAAAAACTTCACCATTTTTAACTCTAGCATAGCTATCTTTTAAATTACAACTACCTTTTCTAATGGACTTTATCTCAGTACCAGTTAAAACTATTCCGCACTCATACGTATCTTCTATAAAATAATCAAATGAAGCTTTTTTATTTTTTATTTCTATCATTATTCCACCTCTACTATGTTGGTATACTTAGTTAAAACGCCTTTGTACTTATTATAGTATGTTTCATAATTATTTAAAAGGCTATTATTTAATTTTGTATAAGGATACACCTTGAAGTTATGGCTACCTTTAAAATAAGTATATAAAAGGTTTGCTTTTATGTTACTAAAGGTTATCTTACCATTTTTATCTTTGTTTATATTTAAAGTTACTAAAGCACCCGTTTGTTTATCATTAGTATCTTGTGCCGCAATAAAATTACCAAGTGCATAAAATACCAAGGTATCGTTTATTTTCTCTACTGGTTCTATCATATGAGCGTGATTTCCTATAACTAAATTTACACCCATATCAGATAATTCCTTTGCTATTTGCTTCTGAGAATTATTTGGAGTTGTTACATATTCTTCTCCCCAGTGCATTGATACAATTATTAAATCTACTTTATCCTTTATCTTATTAATATCTTTTTGAGCCTTTTCCTTAGAGTAGATGTTAGTTAAGTATTCTTTACCACTAGGAGGTAATAAACCATTTGTAACTGATGTATAAGCTAAAAAAGCATACTTTATACCATTTTTTTCTTCTACCTTTATATTGCTTTCTCTATCAGATGAAGAAAGTGCTTGACCAGAATAGTAAACTCCTGGCTTAGTTTTCCAATAGTTTACCGAATTAATTACTCCTATTTCTCCCTTATCCATGGTATGATTATTAGCTAAACTAACTAAATTAAAGCCTAAGTTAACCATTGTATCTCCTATTTCCTCGGGAGAATTAAATCTTGGATATGCTGAAAGTCCCAAAGATTTACCACCTATTATACTCTCTTGGTTATAAAAGGCTAAATCATGTCCTTTAATTAAAGGAGCAACCTCATCAAACATACTATCAAAAGAATATGTTCCATCACCATTTGAAGCATCATTATATATGAACCTATGAATCAAGCAATCTCCTACCATAACCATGGAAAGCATATTTGACTCTTTATTAGATTTAGTACTTTTTGTTGTTACTTTTTGCTTTTTATTATCATTCTTGTTATCCGTATCTAACTTCCCATAAATGAAAAGTCCTAAAAATATTATAATAGATAATAAAATTATATGAATTAAAAACTTAACCTGCGTTTTTAACTTTATCTTGCTCTTCATCTTTTACTTCTTCCTTTTTTATTTCAAAATCTATAAAGGCTTCTTCTTTTGATGCACTTTTACAAATTACTGTTACTGTATCTCCTATTCTATATCTTCTTTTTGTCTTTTGGCCTACTAAAGACATTGTTCTTTCATCATAATTATAATAGTCTCCTTTAATATCAGTTATATGAACTAAACCCTCTATCATATTAGGTAGTTCAACAAACATACCAAATGAAGTAACACCACTTATCATACCAGTAAATTCTTCTCCAATATGATCCATCATGTACTCAGCCATCTTCATATCTTCAACTTCTCTTTCACATTCTATTGCATCTCTTTCTTTTAATGATGAATGTTCTGCAAGTTGTGGTAAATACTCTCTAAAGTAATCAGTCGTTTTCTTAGATTCATCATTATTATATAAATATGTTCTTAAAAGGCGATGCACGGTTGTATCTGGGAATCTTCTAATTGGTGAAGTAAAGTGGGTATATATTTTACTAGCAAGTCCAAAGTGACCTATATTATCTGTTTGATATACGGCCTTTTGCATTGCACGAAGCATAAGTGATGCTAATATTTTATATTCTTTTTTATCTTTTAACTGACTTAATACGTTTTCTATTGAAGATGGATACTTAATGTTTACCTTACCTGTTATTTTATATCCTAAAGAACTTATGAAATCCAAAAAGTCATTTACTTTTTCTTCCTTTGGAGTTCCGTGAACACGATATATAAATGGTAAATCCATATAGAATATATGTGATGCAACCGTTTCATTGGCCGCTATCATAAAGTCTTCTATCATTTTTTCACCAGATGCACGTTCTCTTAAAACTACATCTACTGGCTTTCCGGTATCATCTGAAATTATTTTAGCTTCGTCTGTATCAAAATCAATTGCACCACGTGCTTCTCTATTATGTCTTATAATGTCTGCTAATTCTTTCATTAATGATAAATCATTTGTAAAAGGAGCATATCCATCTTCTACAATACCTTCATCTAACCATTTATTAACTTTTTTATAAGTCATTTGAATTCTTGATTTAATAACACTTTCAAATATTTCATGAGAAACAACATTTCCCTTGTTATCTATTTCCATTACGCAACTTTGTGCTAAACGTTCTACTCCAGGATTAAGTGAACAAATACCATTAGACAATTTATGAGGAAGCATAGGTATTACCCTATCTACTAAATAAACGCTAGTTCCTCTTTCATATGCTTCATCATATAGATGAGTACCCGGCTTGACATAATATGAAACATCTGCTATATGAACACCTAACTCATAATTTCCATTAGCAAGTTTTTTTATCGAAATAGCATCATCTATATCCTTTGTATCATCACCATCTATTGTAAATATTGTAACGTCAGTTAAATTTCGTCTTCCTTTTTTTTCATCATCACTTACTGAATCTGGTATATCTTTTAATTCTTCTAAGACTTCATCAGGAAATTTAGGAGAAAACATATGTTTATATACGATTGCCTCAACATCAACACCAACGTCATTTTTATGACCTATAATAGTTGTTATTTCTGCTAAAACAGTATTTCTATCAAGTTCTTTAACAACGTTTGCAACTACTATATGACCTTCTACACAGTCTTTTGTACTTTCCTTAGTTAAAACTATTTTTTGTTTAAACTTCTTATCATTTGAAATAATTGTTGGCATATCATCTATAAACTTAAACTCACCTACTATTGGCCCATAATTTCTAGATGCTATTCTAAGTACTCGTCCCTCTTTTTTAGAACCAGTATTTTTATTAGTAATTTCTACAATTACCATATCACCATCTATCGCACCATTTAAATGTTTAGCATCAACGTGAATATCATCTTCACCTTCCATTAATACAAAGCCAAAGCCTTTATCCGAAACAGATATCTTACCTTTTTTTAAATGGCTATAGCAAAAAGCCATATATTTATCTTTGTTTGTATGATATATTGTTAAATTGCTTTCTAATTCATTTAGCACTTTTAACATCTCTTCTACTTCTTCAGTAGTATTTAAACCTAGTATATCTTTAAGTTCAATTGCAGTATATGCTCTTTCTTCCTCTTTTAAAATATTTAGTATTCTGTCTTTCATAAGTTTCACCTATCTTTCTATATATATTATAAAACAAAAAAAGGCTATTAATAAAGCCTTTTTTAACTATATGTCTATAATTATACACAAAATAAAGAATATAATTCCTAAAATGTAAGTTAACCTAGTAATAAATAGCTCTCCACCACGTTCTTTTCTGTTCATAAATAAATCAGCATTACCACCAGTAATTATATTACCAGACTCAGCCTTCTCACTTTGAAGTAATACTATAATAATAAGTAAAACAGATACAATCATTAACACTGTAAGCATATGTATCCCTCCTAGCTACTACTTATTTTATCATATTATAATATGTATTTCAACCAGGAATTATTTGTTATTAGTATGAACCTTTACCTTCTTCTTTAATTAGTTCATCTTTATCTTTAAAATTAACCAAACCTTGTTGTTTTAATCTATGAAAATTTTTAAGCATTTTTTCATGTCTTTCAACTTCATAACCTAAACAACAATCTACTTTTATCTTATCAACTAATTTTTTATACTCTTTATCATATTTTTTATTCTCATATTCAAATTCATTGCCATATTTTTCTTCTTGTCCTACATAGAATAAAGAAATTTTATCAATAGCATCTCTAAAACGATCCGTTCTTATTTCAAGATTATTTTCCTTAAGAAATTTTACAATATAATGACAAGCATTAGGATGATAATATGAATTAGGAGCATCCTTTTTTGACATTCTATAAAATAATTTTTCTAAATAAAGTGTATTAAGTATTCTATCCTGAAAATCATCTGGAATATCATCTCTTATAAATAATGCGTAATAAGAATATTTTCCTTCATATTGTTGTGGATATTCTGCTATTTCATGATTATCTTCATTATACACTTTCATCATATCATTATAATTATATAATCCAGTTATTTCTGAAAAATCTAATATATTATTACTTTTATTTTTTATATCAAATATACTTGCATCTAAATCCTGTATATATTTACCAGTTAAATTAAAACAGTTAACATTGGCATTATATCTGTTTTCTATTTCATCTAATATATCCCCATCATAAACAAAATGATTATCTTTATCAATAACAGTTTTAAAAATTAAATTCAAATCTTCACCAAACAGTTTTTTAATTTCTTCAGGTTTAATTTTTAATACGGTTGCTAAAAAATAGCAAAATTTGTTTGCATCAGGATTTAATTTTATATGAGAATATTCATCACTAAAGCTTTTTACATAATTAACATCCTTTAGCTTAAGTTTTGATTTTTCATACAAGACCTCTTCATATTCATCCTGAATCCTTCTATACACTAAAGTATCTTCTAAACCCTTTTCTTTCATGGATTTTAATTTAACTTCTAAATTCAATATATTTCTATTTATTTCATCTGTTAATTTCAAATTTGATTTCTCATTTTCTTCCTGACTTTTATTATATTCGTCGAATAAAAATTTAAACACCTTTTTATCTAAATTTCTTAAATGATCATATTTCTTTTTCTTGTTTTCCATATATAATCTCTCCTTAAAATTTTCTATGTTTATAATATCAAAATGCCCCCCCCGTCAAGAATTTTTTTATATTGTGGAAAGCAAATGTCAAATTTTAGAAATTCATATAATTTAAAAAGAACTAGCCTTCTAGTTCTTCTTCAATTCTCATCAACTGGTTATATTTACATATTCTATCAGTTCTAGACATAGAGCCTGTTTTTATTTGACCTAAATCAAGACCTACAGCTAAATCTGCTATTATCGTATCTTCTGTTTCACCACTTCTGTGGGATATTATTGTTTTATAGCCATTTTCTTTAGCTAATTTAATTGTTTCTAAAGTCTCCGTTATAGTACCTATTTGGTTTACCTTCAAAAGAATTGCATTTCCTGCTTTCATATCGATGCCTTTTTGTAAACACTCTTTATTTGTAACAAAAAGATCATCACCAACTAACTGAATCTTATCTCCTAATTCTTTAGTTATCTTAGCAAAACCTTCCCAGTCATTTTCATCTACAGGATCTTCTATCGAAACGATAGGATACTTACTTACTAACTCTTTATAGAAATCTATTAATTCATCAGTAGAAAGACTTCTTCCTTCTCCTACTAAATTATACTTACCATCACTATAAAACTCTGATGCTGCAACATCTATTGCTAGTTTTACGTCAACGCCAGGCGTATACCCAGCTTTTTTAATAGCTTCCATAATAAGTTCAAAACCTTCTGTATTTGAATCTAAATCAGGAGCAAAACCACCTTCATCACCAACTCCAGTCGATAATTTCTTTTCGTTTAATACGCTTTTTAAAGCGTGGAATACTTCTGAACCTACTCTTACTCTCTCATGAATAGTATCTCGTTGTGGTATTATCATGAACTCTTGAAAGTCTAATTTGTTATCAGCGTGTGCACCGCCATTTAATATGTTCATCATTGGAATAGGAAGAGTTTTTCCATCTCCAACATATTTATATAAAGGCATACCACTTTCTTTTGCAGCAGCCTTTAAACAAGCCATAGAAACGCCTAATATTGCGTTAGCTCCTAAATTACTTTTTGTTTTAGTACCATCTAACTCTAGCATGGCATTATCAATGCTATATTGGTCTTTAACATCCATACCAACTACTACTGGTCTTATTTTTTCATTTACGTTTTTAACGGCGTTTAATACTCCCTTACCGTTAAATCTTGTTTTATCATTATCACGCATTTCAAGAGCTTCACGCACACCAGTTGATGCTCCAGATGGAACGCATGCCCTTTGTTTTATTCCATTTTCTAAAGTAACGTCCACTTCAACAGTAGGATTTCCTCTAGAATCAAGTATTTCTCTTGCTTTTACATTAGCTATTTTCATATTTTACGCCTACCTTTCTTATAAGATTATTATACCACTATAGCATCATTAAATTAATATTTTTATCAAAATATGTAAATTGACTTTATATAGTATTTTAGGGTATAATAATATCTTAAGAATAAAAGGGAGGGATTAATATGCAAATTATATTACTTGATGAAGCTAGATTTGATCAATTTGCAATTTCTCACCCTAATCACAATTATTACCAAACAAGTAATTATGGTAGGCTTATGACTAAGCATGGACATAATGCTTATTATTTAGGACTCGCCGCGGATGATGGTGAAATTAAGGCCGCAACTTTAATTATTGTTAAAAATGATTCAAGAGAAAAAAGAAAAATGGGATATGCTCCAAGAGGTTTTTTAATAGATTGGAATAATGATGATTTAGTAAAAGAATTTACCGAAAAATTAAAGGACTTTTTATCTAAAAGAAACTTTACTTATGTTAAAGTAGATCCTATGGTAGTATATAAGGAACATAACATAGATGGAAGCGAAAAAACACTTTCAGATTCTAATCAAAGTTTAGTTCAAAAACTACAAGGACTAGGTTACATTCATATGGGATTTAATAATGGTATGGAAGCTTCTAAACCAAGATGGAATGCACTAACTACTTTAGATAGTAACATAATAGCATTATATAATTCCATATCAAAAGAAGCTAGAGAAAAAATAAGTGAAGCATCTAAATTAGGAAACCGAGTTTATCGTGGTTCAATGAATGACATTAGCTTACTTTATAGTGTAATAAACAAAACTACACCACCACTTGATTATTATTTAGATTATTATCAATTTTATGGTCAAAACATGTTTGAAATATATTTTAATAAATTGGAACCTATTTCTTACGTAAATTCTAGTAAAACAATGTATGAAAAAGAAGAGCAAAGAAATAATGATTTAAATATGCAAATGCAAGATTTTAACAATCCTAACAAGGATGCCATTATAAATGAAAAATTAAAATCTGATGAAAAACTTGCTAAATATAAGAAAAATATGTTGGAAGCTAGTAATTTATTTCAAAGGTATCCTAGTGGTCTTGTTACCGCAGCAGTTGCTGTAATTAAATACGAAAGCACCATAACATTCTTTGCGAGTGGCGTTAACGAAACATTTAAAGATCAATATCCAGAATACTTACTTAAGTGGCAACTAATGCAAGAATACGCTAAAATGGGATATAAAGTTGTTAATTTAGGGGGGCTAACTAGTGAATTTAAGAAGGATTATGAATCTACTTTAATGACTGAAATGTCTAACAAAATAGTAGAATATGTTGGAGAGTTTGACCTTGTAATAAATAAAAAAGCTTATTATACAGGAAGTAGACTTAATCCAATTCTTAACTGGCTTAATACGCCAATATAGGCAGAAGATATATTCTTCTGTTTTTTTGTGCAAAAAAAAGACACTCATTAATGAATGTCTTTTAGTTTAACCTTAATTATGCATCAATCTTAGTAACTGTACCAGCACCAACAGTACGTCCACCTTCACGGATAGAGAACTTAGTACCGTTTTCAATTGCGATTGGAGCAATTAATTCAACTGACATATTAACGTTGTCACCAGGCATAACCATTTCAGTTCCTTCTGGTAATGTAACAACACCAGTAACATCAGTAGTTCTGAAGTAGAATTGAGGTCTGTAGTTTGAGAAGAATGGAGTATGACGTCCGCCTTCTTCTTTACTTAATACGTAAACTTGAGCTTCAAATTTAGTATGTGGAGTAACTGTTCCTGGTTTAGCAAGAACTTGACCACGTTGTACTTGTTCACGTGAAATACCACGTAATAATACACCAGCGTTATCTCCTGCTTCAGCAAAGTCTAGTTGTTTACGGAACATTTCAATTCCAGTAACAACTGTCTTTTGAGTTGGTTTTAAACCTACGATTTCAACTTCGTCGTTTAATTTTAATTCACCACGTTCAACACGTCCTGTAACAACAGTACCACGTCCAGTGATAGTAAATACGTCTTCGATTGACATTAAGAATGGTTTTGTGTTGTCTCTTTCTGGAGTTGGAATCCATTCATCAACAGCGTCCATTAATTCATCAATCTTAGCTTCCCACTTTGGATCTCCTTCAAGAGCCTTAAGAGCAGAACCACGGATTACTGGAGTGTTATCTCCGTCATATCCGTATTTAGATAATAGTTCACGAACATCCATTTCTACTAAGTCTAGCATTTCTGGATCGTCAACCATATCACACTTGTTCATGAATACAACGATTCTTGGAACACCAACTTGACGAGCAAGTAAGATGTGTTCTTTAGTTTGAGCCATAGGACCATCAGTTGCAGCTAGAACTAAGATTGCTCCGTCCATTTGTGCAGCACCAGTGATCATGTTTTTAACATAGTCAGCGTGTCCTGGGCAGTCTACGTGAGCATAGTGACGTTTGTCAGTTTCATACTCAACGTGTGCAGTGTTAATTGTTATACCACGTTCTCTTTCTTCAGGAGCTTTATCGATATCTGCATAGTCTTCGAATTTAGCTTGTCCCTTTTCAGCTAATCTTTTAGTGATTGCAGCTGTTAAAGTAGTTTTACCATGGTCAACGTGTCCAATAGTACCAATGTTAACATGTGGTTTTGAACGATCAAATTTTTCTTTTGCCATAATTATTTTTCCTCCCTATATGAATTACATATCTATTTTATCTAATCTAAGGGAAAATATCAAGTATTTTCCCTCAGGATTATTTATTATTGTGCACCATTTTTCTTAATGATGTCTTCTGAGATACTCTTAGGTACTTCTTCATAGTGATCAAAGAACATAATGAATGTACCACGTCCTTGAGTATTAGATCTTAAGCTTGTTGCGTAACCAAACATTTCTGATAATGGTACGTAAGCATTGATCTTAAGTGAGTTACCTTGTGCTTCTTGTCCCATTGGACGTCCACGACGAGATGTAACATCACCCATTACGTTACCTAAGTATTCTTCTGGAACTACTATATCAACTTTCATTATTGGTTCTAGAAGTACTGGTTTACAGTTTTTCTTAGCTTCTTTAAGTGCCAACGATGCAGCAACCTTAAATGCCATTTCGTTAGAGTCAACATCATGGTAAGAACCATCAAATAATGTTGCTTTAACGTCTATCATAGGATATCCAGCTAAAACACCAGTTTTCATAGCTTCTTGTAATCCCTTGTCTACTACTGGGATGTATTCACGAGGAACAACACCACCAACGATAGCATCAACGAATTCATATCCTTTATCTTTATTTGGTTCAAACTTAACCCAAACGTGTCCATATTGACCACGTCCACCTGATTGTTTGATATATTTACCTTCACAATCACCAGCAACTGTTAAAGTTTCACGATAAGCAACTTGTGGTTTACCAATGTTAGCTTCAACACCAAACTCACGTTTCATTCTGTCTACTAATACATCCAAGTGAAGTTCACCCATACCAGATATAACAGTTTGACCAGATTCTTGATCAGTTTCTGCTCTAAATGTTGGATCTTCTTCTGCTAACTTTTGAAGTGCAGTAGACATTTTTTCTTGGTCTCCCTTACTCTTTGGCTCAATAGCAATTGAGATAACTGGTTCAGGAATAACCATTTTTTCTAAGATAACTTCGTGTTTTTCGTCACATAAAGTATCTCCTGTTGTAGTATTTTTAAGTCCTACAGCTGCTGCTATATCACCTGCAAATACTTCTTGTATTTCAGTACGGTTATTAGCATGCATTTGTAAAATACGTCCAATTCTTTCTTTAACGCCTTTATTTGCATTAAGAACATATGAACCACTCTTTAGTGTACCTGAATATACACGGAAGAATGATAACCTACCAACAAATGGGTCTGTCATAATCTTGAATGCTAAAGCTGAAAATGGTTCACTATCTGATGCATGTCTTAATACTTCGTGATCATTTTCATCGTGACCCTTAATTGATGGAATATCAGTTGGTGCAGGTAAGTAATCTATTACAGCATCAAGCATTAACTTAACACCAATGTTTCCAAGTGCAGTACCGCACATTACTGGGAACATCTTAACTGCAAGAACACCTTTTCTGATTGCTCTTTTAATTAAGTCAACAGAAATTTCAGCACCCTCTAAGTATTTTTCCATTAATTCTTCATCGAATTCAGCAGCATCTTCAATCATAGCAATTCTCTTTTCTTCTGCTATATCTTTTAAGTCAGCTGGAATTTCGATTTCTTCAGGATTTTCTTCTGGTTTACCATCATAGTGGTAAGCTTTCATTGTAACTAAGTCAATTATGCCGTCAAATTCTGATTCAGCACCAATTGGCCATTGAATAGCAGTTGCTTTAACACCTAATCTTGCTTTAATAGATTCAACACTAGCTGCAAAGTCTGCACCCATTTTGTCCATCTTGTTTGAGAAAACAAGTCTTGGAACACCCATTTCAGTTGCTTGACGCCAAACGTTTTCAGTTTGAGGTTCAACACCATTTTGTGAATCAAGTACTGTAACGGCACCATCTAATACTCTAAGTGATCTTGTAACTTCGATTGTGAAATCTACGTGACCTGGAGTATCGATAATATTTAAACGATTACCCTTCCAGAATGCAGTAGTAGCAGCGGAAGTAATGGTAATACCACGTTCTTTTTCTTGTTCCATCCAGTCCATTTGTGATTCACCATCGTGAGTTTCACCAATTTTGTGAATCTTATGGGTATGGAATAAAACACGTTCGGTAACAGTTGTTTTACCAGCATCAACGTGAGCCATAATACCAATGTTACGAGTTTTTTCTAATGAATATTCACGAGCCATATACTAATCCTTTCCTACCAACGATAATGTGCAAATGCTTTATTAGCTTCTGCCATTCTGTGAGTATCATCTTTTTTCTTAACTGCTGCTCCAGTTCCGTTTGAAGCATCAATTAGTTCGTTAGCTAATTTTTCAGCCATAGTTTTTCCACCACGAGATCTAGTTGCATTAACGATCCAACGTAATGCTAAAGCTTGTGCTCTATCTGGTTTAACTTCAACTGGTACTTGATAGTTTGCACCACCAACACGACGAGCTTTAACTTCTAATGCTGGAGTAACGTTTTCCATAGCTTTTTTAAATACGTCATTTGCGTTTTCTCCGGTTCTTTCATGAATCATATCAAACGCATCATAAACGATTGTTTCTGCTTTACCACGTTTACCATCTAGCATAATTTGGTTGATTAACTTAGTAATTACCTTTGAATTATAGACTGGATCTGGTAATACGTCTCTTTTAACAGCACGTCTTTTACGCATATATTGTCCTCCTTTTATTATTATGATTAATTATTTTTTACTTTTTAGGTCTTTTAGCACCATACTTAGATCTTGCTTGTTTTCTATCAGCAACACCTTGAGTATCTAATGTACCTCTTATGATGTGATAACGCACACCGATTAAGTCCTTAACACGACCACCACGTATTAATACTACGCTGTGTTCTTGTAAGTTGTGTCCTTCTCCAGGAATATAAGCAGTTACTTCGTAACCATTACTTAAACGTACACGAGCATACTTACGTAATGCTGAGTTTGGCTTCTTTGGTGTCATAGTACCAACACGAGTACAAACTCCACGTTTTTGTGGTGATGAAGCAGAGATGTTTTTCTTCTTTAGAGTATTAGTTCTAACAAGTAAAACAGGTGCTTTTGGCTTACGAGTCTTCTTTTGTCTTCCATGACGAAGAATTTGGTTTATTGTAGGCATAATTTCTACTCCTTTCTTAACACACTACCTGGTGTTTCATTTATGATATATTTTTAAGCCTTACAAAAATAGTAAGACTTAAACATCAGCTTATTTAATATAACACTATTTTGTGTTTTTTGTCAATAGTTTACTTATGGTTATTACTCAGCTTTTGCTGCACTAACATTGCTCTTTAAACCATATTTTTGGTTAAACTTCTCAGCTCTACCAGTCTTTGATTGCATAGTTGCTTGACCAGTGTAGAATGGATGACATTTAAAACAAGATTCTACGTGTATTTTATCCTTAGTAGATTTTGTTTCGAATGTGTTTCCACAAGTACATGTAACTGTAGAAGTCATATAGATACTTTCTTTTTTAGGCATATTCTATAGCTCCTTTCGCCATGACTCTTATAAAGTCATAGATATAAAATCTTTTATATTATAACAATTGTTTTATTATTTTGCAAGTGTTTTTTTATCAATTAAACTAATAACACTTTTTGCCATAGCCTTATAACCTAAAGTGGTTGGATGAATTTCTAATTTTTTAGGAAGATAATTATCATTAGCTAAAAACATATCGTGAATATCAACATATGTCATGTTATATTTTTTAACTAAATCTTCCATTTTATTATTAGCGTATAAAATAACTGGTTCAACCGTGTTTGCTAAAGTGCTAGAAAACGCTGTAAAAGGATTATAAAAACCAAATACCATTATTTGTTCCTTACATGATTTTCTAAGTTCATAAAGAAGTTTATCTATATCTTTAATTGACTCATCAACGTACGTATATATATCATCAAACTCATTTAAATCAAATTCATTACCTATGTTTAGTTTATAAAATAAATCATTTGACCCAATGCTAAGAGTTACTATGTCCGCCTTTATAAGTGCATGTTTAATTGTAAGAGCCTTACCATTTATCTTAACTGTCTTATTGTTTTTTAAATCGTTTAACAAATCTATACTCCTATACCCGCTCTTTGCAAAAGACTTAGTATAAAACTCTAACACCTCTTTATCTTTTAAATACTCAGAAACATAATCTCCGTAGCTTAAACTTATGCTGTTATTCGGAGTCTGTCCTGCTGCTAAAGAGTCACCTAGTGACAAATAATAAACCTTCTTATCTTTTGTTATAAAAAATATAGTTATAAGAAATATTCCCGTTATTAAAAAACCAATTAATAGTTTATACCTTCTTTTCATAGTATTCCTCCATAATAAAAAAATAGTATTTACTAGCAATACTATTTTATTTATTACAAAAGCTTTTTAGTACAATTATTTTGATTTAGATAAATTTTCTTGATTTATTTTATCTATTCGTTCTTGAACTTTTTCCATTATATCAGCTGGAACATGTATAGTATATCCACCATCAGAATAAGTTATTTGATTTGTTTTCTTATCTTTTTCTAATTTTTCATTTGTTTTTGATTTCTCCTTTAAAGCCATTTTAATCTTCCTTTTCTAATTTTATTTTAGCCCCTACATTCGTTAACTTTTCAACAAGGCCTTCATAACCTCTTAATACGTAATCTGCATCTAATATGGTTGTTGTTCCATTTGCTATTAAACCTGCAATAACAAGTGATGCTCCTGCTCTTAAATCTGTTGCTATAACTGTTTTTCCACTTAATTTAGTAGGCCCTACTATTACAGCCTTTTGATTTGTTAAAAGTTCGGTTGTAGCTCCCATTTTATTTAGTTCATATAAGTTTTGAAATCTATTTTCATAAATAGTTTCATTTATAACTGATTTTCCAGCGGCCTGCGTAAGTAATGCTGCAAAAGGTTGCTGAAGATCGGTTGGAAATCCAGGATAAACTTGTGTTTTTACGTTCGTTGCTTTAAGTTTTTCAGGAGCCTTTATATTTATGTAATCAACTCCTATTTCCATTGGAACACCAACGTCTTCTAATTTAGATATAAGTGATTCTACGTGATCTGGAATGATGTTTTCTATCGTTATAGCATCTCCTAGAGCACTTGCTAAAATCATATATGTACCAGTTTCTATATAATCTGGTACAACTTCATGGAAACATGAATGAAGTTTAGATACCCCAACTATTTTTATTTCACTAGTTCCCGCTCCACTTATTTTAGCTCCCATGTTATTTAAAAACGTTGCAACATTAACTATGTGCGGTTCTTTAGCAGCGTTAGATATTATGGTAGTTCCTTCTGCCTTTACCGCTGCAAGCATTAAATTTATTGTTGCTCCAACTGATGCAAAATCTAGATTTATTTTAGTTCCAATAAGTTTATCTGCCGTAATTATAAATAAATTATCTTTCTCTTCTACTTTTGCACCTAGCGCTTCAAAGCCTTTTAAGTGTAAATTAATAGGTCTTGCTCCTATTGAGCATCCTCCTGGAAAATACATCTCTACTTTTTTAAATTTACTAAGCAATGCTCCCATAAAATAATATGATGCTCTTAGTTTTTTAGATATTTTTTCTGGAATTAATTTATTTTCAATATTAGATGAATCTATTTTCATAACATCATCTTTTCTTTTTACTTTAGCACCTAAAAACTTTAATATTTCATCTAATGCATCTATATCAGAAATACTAGGTACGTTTGCAATAGTTACTTCTTCATCACATAAAACAGCTGCTGGAACAAGTGCAACCGCACTGTTTTTAGAACCACTAATTCTTATTTTTCCACTTAACTTGTTATTACCTTCTATTATTATCTTGTGCATATTTTACTCCTTTCTTCTCTTCATAGTATTCTATTAAAAAAACTATAAAAAGTGATTAATTAGCCTGATTTATAGAACCAAATAATCTGTTTTTTTCATGAACTAGTTTCTTTAGCGCATTTTCTCCTGCTGAAATTATTTTTCTAGGATCATACTCTTCTTTATCATAATTTAAATAGTCTCTAACACTTTTTGCCCAAACACACATAAGATCTGTATTTATGTTTATTTTAGATACTCCGCAAAAAATAGCAGCCTTTATCATGTTTTCATCCAATCCAGATGCCCCATGAAGTACAAGCGGTATTTTAACTTCTTTACAAATTAAACCTAAAAGGTCAAAATCTATGTTTGGCTTTTCTTTATATATTCCGTGCATATTACCAACGGATGGTGCAAGAAAATCAACACCAGTTTGTAAATAAAAATCCTTAGCTTCATCGATAGTTGTTTTAGAACCTAAAACTAACTTTTCTCCTTCTTCCTTATTCATAGAGCCTATTTCAGCTTCAACACTTACACTTTTTTCTTTAGCATACTCTATAACATCATTAGTATCACGCACGTTTTCTTCAAAACTTTTTTCTGATGCATCAAGCATTACCGATGTAAAGCCAGAATCTATAGCACGTTTACATATTGATATGCTTTTACCATGATCTAAATGTAAAACTACTGGAATAGTTATATTAAGTGAATTAATAAGAGATTTAACAACGTTATGCACAACATTAACACCACCAAAATAATCAATACTTTTTTCAGTTACCGCAAGTATAACTGGGCTTTTATCTTCCTGGCAAGTCTCTAATATATACCTGGTCCATTCCAAATTATTTATGTTATAAGCAGGGACTGCATAGCCTTCTTTTAAAGCCTTTTCTAACACTGCATTACCATTTACTAACAATTAAATCACCTTCTAATACGATTTTAACATAATTTACATATTTGGACAAAGAAAAACACTCAAATTTACATTCGAGTGTCTAGTTTTAATTTATCTTCTTTTTCTTTTTATTTTAGCAGATATCTTTTCAGAAGCTGTAATAATTTTATCGCTAAACGCAAATGACATCAACGCCAATCCAGCAACTCCACCTAACGTTGCCATTTCTCTATTAATCAATGCATTTTTTAAGTTTTCTCGCTTTAGCTTATTATATTCATCATCAGTTAAAACAGCATCACCATTTTCATCTTTTACATCTACTATTTCTTCTGTTGTTGTTTCTGTTTCTGGCTCTACAATTTCTTCTTGAATTTTCTTTGTTGTTTCCACTTTTTTTGTTGTAGATACAACTTCTCCACCTTTATCAGTTTTAGTCGGTTTATTTAATTCTTTATCTGGAACATCAGCTGGTTTTTCAGAAATTGAAGTTTTAGTAGTAGGTTCACTTACTGTTTCTTTATTTCCTTTATTATCCTTAATAGGTTTACCACCTTTATTGACTAATTTTGTTTCATCTTCGCCTGTTGAACCAGCGAGTTTATTAGCCTTATCCTTATCCTTAGGATTATATCCATTAGAAGTTTTATCTTTTCCTGTTTTATCAAAATCAGTTTTTGGTTTTAAACTAAGTTTTTGTAAAATTTCGTTTAATGATAAAGTAGCAGTATTATCTTGGTTTGCTTGTAAATCCTCTATTTGCTCTTTCGTTAAATTCTTAAATAAAGTTTTATATGCATTAAAAGCTACCGTTAAAGCGGCTTTTTCTGCACTAGGCATTTTACTATCAGACCAAATTTTTTCAGATAAATCCATAAATTGCGTACTATAATCTTCGCTGCTTGAAGTAGCAATTGCTTTAAGTTGATTATTTAGAATAGTATCTAATTCTTTAGCATAACTATAAAATTCACTATCTTCACTTATGGAATTTTCTGATCCATTAACAAGTCCTAAATTATAAGTAATTTTTTCTCCCGCTTGAAAATTAACATAACCAGTAACATTTTCAGATAAGATACCAAATAAAACAATTACATATTCTCTAATTTCTTTAATAATATCATCATCGCTCATATCTCCAAAATCTTCTTTTGTTAAAGTTCCGTTGAAATAAGCTAACATTCTTTTAGTCATTACTTCATTATGACCATCAATTTTTTGATTTCTCTTATTTACCGCATCAATTGTTTTCTTTACAGAGTCGTCATCATTTATACTAAATGGTTGTACAAAAACATACTCTAAATCTTCTTGAGGATCAGTTGTTTCAGGCCCACCTTGGCTTGTTGTTGGCTCCTCTGGAGTTTGTATTGTTTTTGCAGATCTAGCTATATTAATACCAGCAATTGTAATTACTCCAGCAAGTGCAATTGCTCCTGCTTTAACTATTAAATCTATTTTTTTATGATTCTTAAACGATTCTCCATTACCATCTTTTGTTTCTATTTCTAAACTCTTTATATTTTCTTGCTCTTTTTCATATTTTTCTTGTAATTCTTCTTCAGTCATTTTTTCTTTCATCCAAATCTCCCCCTTTTGTTTGAATGCCCTATATACTAGCACAAAAATGTCAGTTTGTCAATACTAAAAGGGAGTATACAAATAGTGTTAAACTACCTAATAAAAATGAATATTTTCCTATTTTTTTATTTATTTTTTGTCCTAAATAAAAACCTAAGAAAGTAAATAATGAACTAATTATGCAAAAACTACTTACTACAAATAAAATATTATCATATAAATAGTTTATTCCTATGCCTACTCCAAAACTATCTAAGCTAACTGATATAGCAAATAAAAGCGTCCCAAATACATTTAGATTTCTAATTTTTGGTTCTTCTTCAAAATAATTTATTAACATATCAATTGATAAAAGAAGAAAAACTATAAAAAGCACGTATTTGGGTTTCATAAAAGTATTTTCAAAAAGAGAAATACCTACCATATTACCTAAAAGTGGCATAAAAAAGTGAAATAAGCCAACTATTATTGCAGTAATTATAACGTTTTTCTTTGATATACTTTTTATACCGTAAGAAAATGCTAAAGAAAAAGCATCCATACTTAAACTGATTGCTATTAATATAATGTTTATGATAATAAATCACCTTCCTATATTAATAATATTGCAATTAGTTTAAAAATATTTTTCTATTATTTCTTTTATAAAAGATTTATATTCTATATCACTAGTATTAGTTGTTTCTTCAACCTCTAAAAGACATAAAGGAGGAAATAAGACGCACCACCAGTTATCACCTTCACCACTACCTAAAGTGACTAATAAAGATTCATATTCTCCTGCTTCATATGTAATTCCTTTATATTTTTTCTCTGGAAATGGATGCATACCATAATCTATTGTGTAAGAATACTCTTTATCTTTCATTTCCTCTGCCAATATATCATTAAAATTATCCATGTTACTAGTTATTAAGTTTCTTGCTTGTTTAGAAGATTTTGCGTTTTCTAATAAGGTATAAAGTTCTTTTTGCATTTTATCTCTTACTTCTTCTTTTATTTTTTGATCTCTTAAAGAATTACTGTTAGCTAAAACCCTAAATCTAATTGCAGAATCTGGAAGTTTTACCTCTTCATTCTTTTTTGATTTATTATAAACAGAAAATATCATTAATCCAGCAAGAAATATAAGTATCATTTTTTTCATTTAAAAATCACCCACCATCTATTAACTAGTGAGTGATTTATTTTAATTATATACAAAAACAAACCTATTTTTATCCGACAAATCCTTTTTTATTTCTACTTTTACATCTTTCAAATACTTATGTGCTAGTTTTTCTACATCAAATGCTTGTTTTTCTCCTATTTCAAATGCTATTAAAAACTTATCATTTAATATTTTGCTTGCATCTTTTAATATTTCTTCATAATAAAACAATCCATTATTCGGGGCATAAAGTGCTATTTCTGGCTCATTATCCTTAACTATTTTTTCTATTTCCTCATCTTCCCTTATATATGGCGGATTACTAACTATTATATCAGCTTTTATATTCCTATCTATATAAGGTTTTAACATATCTCCTAAAAGTAATGATACTTTTGAATTAGTTTTTTCTACGTTTTTTCTTGCTACTTCTATAGCTTTAGGGCTTATATCACTTGCATATACAGGCAAATTAAGCTCTTTTGAAAGTGCTATTGCAATTGCACCAGTTCCTGTTCCAACATCAATTATAGAGGGTTTATTAAAGCTTTTAGCATATTTTATGACATATTCTACTAATTCTTCAGTTTCTCTTCTAGGTATTAAAACGTTTTTATTAACATCTAGTGTATATCCATAAAAATCTACATCTCCTACTATATACTGAACAGGCTCATTATTCCAAAGTCTTTTAATAGCATCTTTTATATCACCTTTATAATACTTTTTTAAATATTCTATTTCTTTTTCCATATAATCACCATCTTTTTATTTTATTAGAATTAACAACAATTAAAGGAACTAACATCTCATCTAAAGTTAATCCTGAATGAGCTGATTTATGCAAGTTTGTCTTATTATTCCATCTAATTGCTTTATTTTTTATTCCAAGAGCAAAAAAGTCCCCTAATCCATCCTTATAATATTTATTTTCATATCCTGGACCATATAAACCTTGTTTTATAACTTCTTCTTTAGACATTATTATAAAATCATCTTTTAATACTTTTTTAAGTTCCAAAGGAAAAGTCTTCTTATATTCTTTTTTTACCATAAAGCTAGTTGCTCTATCATCTATTGCTATATTATGGGATAACATTTTAGTAATCAAAGGATAATCCATTAAATTAATATATTCTACGTTTATATGTCCATGATCTGCTAGTGCTATTATAGTAGTGTCTTTTAATGACTTGCAAGTTTTCTTAAACCATTTATTTATGTGCTTTAAATATTTTTTCATTTTATCGCTTCCTACTCCGTCATTATGAAGAGCATGATCTGGTTCATTATAGTAAGCATATACATAGGCTCTTTCTTTTGATTTGGTAAGTTTTTTTATTTTCTTTTTCATCTTTCTTAAAGACTCCGTTTTATGATTACTATAAACTCTTAAAGTTTCTGATATATATCCTTCTTTTTTATTAATAATATCAGTTACTGGTTCATATTTAAGAAGGGTTTTAGCTACATTATAATTACAAGGACTCTTATTTGTTCCTTTTATAACGTTTTTTGATAAGCATATAACTTCATCAAAGCATTTAAAATACATATCCCATCCAAGATGCCCATGTTCTTTTGGAGTAAGACCTGATTCTACTGTTGTTCTAGCAGACATAGTAGTAGATGGAAAATTAGATGATATACTAGTTATTAAATTATCATATAAAAATGGACATATATCTTTATTTTCTTTCAATATATTATAACCTAATCCATCAAATAAGAATAATACTACGTTTTTACTATTATTTTCTTTTAATATTTTATCTAATAAATCAAGAGAATTATGTTTACTTGGTACTTTAAAATATTTTTCGATAGAACAAATTACGTTTATAAGTCCTTTTTTATAATCTGGAAAAGTATATTCCATCAAATCACATCCTTAACATTATTATAACATATGAAAAAGCTGAAGAGTTATTCTCCAGCTAATTTTCTTCTTTGATCTTCTGTTATTAAGGCTTCAATTATATCATCCAACTTACCATTCATTACTCTATCTAATGAGTTTGTAGTATAGCCTATACGGTGATCCGTTACCCTGTTTTGAGGATAATTATAAGTTCTTATCTTTTCAGATCTGTCACCAGTTCCTATTTTGCTTCTTCTTTCTGCTCCAACTTCAGCTTCTTGTTCTCTCATTTTTAAATCATATACTCTTGATTTTAAGATTTTTATAGCTATTTCTTTATTCTTAATTTGTGATCTTTCTGTTTGAGAATAAACTACAATACCCGTTGGAATATGCGTTAACCTAACTGCTGAGTCAGTTGTATTTACTCCCTGACCACCACAGCCTGATGATCTTGTTATATCAACTCTTACATCATTCATATCAAGTTCAAAATCAACATCATCTATTTCTGGCATTACAAGTACCGTTGCAGTTGATGTGTGAACTCTTCCTTGTGATTCTGTTTGAGGAACCCTTTGAACACGGTGTGCTCCGGATTCGTATTTAAGTTTTGAGTAAACGCTATCTCCCTTTATCATAAATGAGATTTCTGAATATCCACCACTAGAACCTGGAGTACTATCCAAAGTTTCTACTTTAAAGCCTTGATTTTCAGCATATCTTACGTACATATCATATAAATCACCTGCAAAGATATTAGCCTCATCTCCACCTGCTGCTCCACGTATTTCAACAATGATATTTTTCCCGTCATTAGGATCTTTTGGTAAAAGAAGAATTTCTAATTGTTTTTCAAGTTCTTTTTGCTTGTTTAAGTTTTTTTCTTCCTCTTCCATAGCAAATTCTTTCATCTCAGGATCACGTGCTAATTCCTTAGCTTCCTCATAATCATTCTTAGCTTTTAAATAAGCATCATAACACTCTATTATTTCCGATAAATCAGATTGTTCTTTTGATAATTTAGTAACTTTTTTAACATCGCTTATTACTTCTGGCTTAGTAAGCTCTTTAGTAATTGCATCATTTCTTTCTTTTATTGCTTCTAATCTTTCAAACATTACTCATCCATCTCTTCTTCTGTTACAATGGCTAAGTCTTCTAAATCATCCATATCATCATCGGTATCATCAAAATCATCTAAATCACCTGATACTGCTTCATCTTCAGTTCCTTCAGGTTCTGTTTCATCAGTATCTTCTTCATCTTCTGATACTTCATCATCATCTTCATCATCAATTATTGTTTTTACAGAATGAGCTTCTTTTAAATCCCATTCAGCAGAATCTAATAGGATGAATCTCTTATCAGTAGTTAACGTAGTATAAAAGTCTCCTATCATATCCATCATATTATCTTCGCTTATTTGCAATAAATCACATACTTCTTTAAATAAAGCATGGGTTGTTTTAGGTTTTTTATCAAGTTTTAACAATTCATAAGCTATATCAGTATAAGATAATAGCTCTAATTCCTCTAAAGGCATTTGTCTAACATTCATAATTATCCTCCTACATTTTTTCTGGTGCCTTAACACCTATTAATCTTAAAGCATTAGTTATAGTTATGCCAACCGTTTTAATTAAACCTAAACGTTTTTCTGACATTTTTATATCATCAGTTAATATTTTATGTTTACCATAATAATTATGGAACATACTAGCTAATTCATACACGTAATTAGTAATTAAATGTGGTTCTTTCTTTAAAGCAGCACTTACTAAAACTTCAGTGAATTCATAAACCTTTAATAAAAGTGCTTTAGAATCTATATCAATAGCTTCTTTTATATCAGTACAAATATCTATATTCTTTTCTTTTGCATCTCTTAATATAGAGCATATTCTAGCGTTTGCATATCCTACATAAAAGAATGGATTTTCACTAGATTTTTTAAGAGCTAAATTGATATCAAAATCCATCTGACCATCTAAACTTCTAGTTGCAAAAAAGTATCTAGCAGCATCTTTACCTATCTCTCCAACAAGTTCAGAAATAGTAATATTTCCACCTGTTCTTTTGCTCATTTTAACAATTTCTCCATCACGAAGAAGTCTTACCATTTGAAGAAGTCTAACCTCTAGTTTATCCTTATCATATCCTAAAGCTTCTATACTAGCCTTTAATCTTGATACATAACTATGATGATCCGCTCCAAAAACATCTATCAAATAATCAAAACCTCTATCAAATTTATCTAAGTGATAAGCTATATCTGGTACTAAATACGTATAACTACCATCGGTTTTTATAAGTACCCTATCTTTATCATCACCATAAACGGTTGTTTTAAGCCATGTTGCATCGTCTTTTTTATAAACCAAACCTTTTTCATCAAGAATTTTTAATGATTCTTCAATTCTTCCTTTAGCACGAATACTCTTTTCACTTGTCCATACATCAAACGTAACACCAAAATTAGATAAATCTGTTTTTATTATGTTAAGCAAATAATCAACCGCAACTTTCTTAAAGAATTCTAAATCTTCATCCAGCTTAGAATTGCCATACTTATCAAAAATAGTTTTGGCAATATCAATAATTTCAGAACCATAATAACCATCTTCTGGCATATTTTCTTCTAAGCCACATAAACCTTTATATCTTTCCTTTAATGAAACACCTAAGTTTATTATTTGGTTTCCAGCATCATTTATATAGTACTCTTTAGTAACGTCATAGCCCGCAAAAGACATTATATTAGCAAGGTTAGAACCATATGCTGCACCTCTTGCAGTACCTAAATGAAGTATTCCTGTTGGGTTTGCACTAACGAATTCTATATCTATTTTTTCTTTTTTTCCAATGGATGATGAACCATAATTTTCACCTTGTTTTATTACATTAGATATTCCGCTAAAAACATATTCATCATTTAAATAAATATTAATAAAACCTGGACCTGCTATTTCTATTGTTTTAATTTCATTAGTATTCTTGCTTAAAACTTCAACTATTTTTTCAGCTATATTTCTTGGATTATCCTTTAAAACCTTAGTTAATTGCATTGCAATGTTAGTTGAAAAATCTCCTTGCTCTCTTTTTTTAGGAACTTCAACTACAATACTTTCTAAGTTAAATTCAATAGATAACTCATTCAATGCAGAGTTAATCATTTCCTTTATTTGTTCTTTTAGATTCATTATAAATCGCTCCATTCTAATTCATACTTAAAACTATCACTAAACTCACCATTCATAAATAAGTCGTATTCTATCATTAGATTGTTATCATTTATAATAATATTTTTAGTTTTAGATTCAAGTTTAATTTCTATCCCCATATCTTTAATAATATATTTAGTTATTATAGATTTATTCTTTTCAAACTCCAAGTATATCTTTACGTCCTTATTTTCCCTTTCAAAAAAAATTTTATTTTCTAAAAGTTTAAGTTTAATCATAGCACCGTCATGATTATAAGTAATTATATTATCTTTTAATATTCCCTTTTTATCTTTTACAACTTCGAGTGAAGAAGTAGATTTTATATTATGATTTACAATAATTTTAGACATAAAAACACCTTTAAAATTTTTCTAGTGTCAATATAGCATAGATAAGAAAAAAGGTCAATAAAAATAACCCATTGAATATAAAAATATTATAATACTTTTAAAACTTTTTGAATTTTAAATAATTATTTTCATTTTATTTTATACAAAAATCTATACATTCTTTTAATATTTTATTATTTTTTACCAATACTAAAATTAGAAAGAAGGCGATTTAAATGAAAAAATTAAATATAATATGTAAAATCATAATCGCTTTAATGTTATTATTCTGCCTTTCTTATACAATATTATTCTTATGTGCTAAGTACGGCTCTAAAATAGATATAGAAAATTCAAATAGTATATATATGTATGATAAAGATAAAAAAAGTTTCTATGAAGGTAATAATGGTACTAAAAAATGGGTTAAATTAAAGGACATATCAAAAGACTTAGTTAACGCAACTATATATTCTGAAGATAAAAACTTTTATAAGCATAATGGGTTTGATATTCCTAGAATAGTAAAATCTATGTTTATAAACATAAAATCTAAAAATTTAACGCAAGGAGCTTCAACAATTACGCAGCAGTATGCTAGAAATTTATTTTTGACATTTGATAAAACTTGGGAAAGAAAAATAAAAGAGGCTTGGTATGCTTTTAAATTAGAAACTCAGTACTCAAAAGAAGAAATATTAGAAGGCTACTTAAACACAATTAATTATGGAAACGGAATACTTGGAATTGAAAATGCATCTGAATACTATTTTAATAAACCTGCTAAAGAATTAAATTTAGCTGAAAGTACGATGCTTGCTGGAATACCAAAGTCTCCTGATAATTACTCTCCATTAAATGATTTAAATGCTGCTAAAAAAAGGCAGAAAGAAATATTAAATGCACTTGTAAACAATAAAATAATTACAAAAGATAAAATGAATGAAACCATCGATGTGAAGCTAAGCTATTATGGTAAAAAGGAAAACCTTAATTTATCTACATTAATGTATTATCAAGATGCTGTAATAAGAGAATTACAAGACTTAAAAATAGTAAGTGAAAACACAATTAGGCAAGAAGGTCTTAAAATATATACAAGTCTTGATATTAATGCGCAAACGGCATTAGATAATGCAATTAAAAATAATTTAGAAGGAAAAAAAGAAATGCAAACATCCGCTGTTGTTATGAATCCAAATAATGGTGAAGTAATAGCAATTGCTGGCGGAAAAGATTATTCCAAATCACAATATAATAGAGCAATGCAATCTAAAAGACAAGTAGGTTCCACCATGAAACCAATTTTATATTATGCTGCACTAGAAAATGGGCTTACTGCATCAACTACATTTTTAAGCAAACCAACGACCTTTACTTTAGATAATGGACTTTCTTATTCTCCCAGCAATTATGGTAATATTTATCCTAATGATAAAATAACAATGGCACTTGCTATTTGTTACTCTGATAATATATACGCAATTAAAACTCACCTGTTCTTAGGAGAAGATATGATGATTAAATACGCAAGAAAAATGGGTATAAAAAGTAAATTAGAGGCTAATGCATCACTTCCTCTTGGAACCAATGAATTATCTATCTTAGAATTTACTAACGCATATGCTACCTTAGCGAACTCCGGGTATAGTGTTAAAGAGCACCTAATAAAAAAGGTAGAAGATGGTAATGGAGATGTACTTTATGAATATAAAAATAAAAAGGATAAAGTATTAAATAAATCATACACGTATATATTAAGTGAACTTTTATCTAATACGTATGATACATCATTAAAAAGTTATACATCACCTACTTGTGCCTCTATTAAACCTAAACTAACAAAAAAATATGCTGTTAAAAGTGGTACTACTGATTATGATTTATGGACTGTTGGATATAATCCCGATGTTGTAGTTGGAGTCTGGACTGGATATGATGATAATAGAAAGTTATCTAATAAAGAATATAAATATGCTAAAAACATATGGGCAGACACAATAGAAGGTTACTTAAGAGAAAAGGATGCCAAATGGTATGAAAAACCAAATAATGTCGTTGGTGTTTTAACAGACGTTAACACTGGTAAAGAAGCAACTAATGACTCTAAACTTAAAACTATTTTATATTACATAAAAGGAACAGAACCTGGATATAAAAGTAAAAGTAAATCTGTAATTAGAGAAGAGAAAAAAACGACTAGCAATTAGTCGTCTTTTTTCTCTTCTTCTGATAAATCATTTGATAAAGCCTTTTTAAGTTCATCTTTATTCATTGAAGAATAACCTTTAATACCTTGAGCCTTAGCCATTTCTTTTAGTTTTGAAAGGTTTATATCATCTAGCATTTCTTCAACTGGCATCTTACCATTTTCTGCTATATAATCGATTTGTTCTTTTGTTAATGTTTCGTGTTCAATTAAGTTAGAAGCTATTAAATCAAGTAAATCTCTATTTTTTTCTATTATCTTTTTAGCTTTACTATAACAATCATTAATTATTTTTCTAACTTCATTATCTATTTCTAATGCTACTTGGTCAGAGAAGTTTCTATTTTTATTATAATCTCTTCCTAAGAAAGAACTTCCTTCTGGAGTTTCTAATTGAACTGGTCCTAGACTAGACATTCCATATTCTGTTACCATGCTTCTAGCAATCTTTGTTGCCTTTGAAAAGTCATTGTGCGCTCCCGTTGTTATTTCACCAAACACAACTTCTTCTGCAACACGACCACCAAGTAATCCCATTATTTGTTCTAATAATTCTGTTTTAGTTGCTGTATATTTTTCTTCTTTCGGAAGCATTAAGTTATATCCACCAGCCTGGCCACGTGGAATAATAGTTACCTTTTGAACATCATTTGCATTATCTAATTTTATTCCTAATACAGCGTGTCCTGCTTCATGATATGCTACTAACTTCTTTTCTTCTTTAGTATATTTTTTAGTTACCTTAGCAGGTCCCATAATAACTCTATCTATTGCCTCATCTATTTCAGACATTGTAATAGCATCTTTTTCTCTTCTAACCGCAAGTAATGCAGCCTCATTAAGTAAGTTCTCTAAATCAGCTCCAGAAAAACCAACTGTTCTTTTTGCAATATTATCTAAGTGTACGTTTTTAGATAATATTTTATTTCTTGCGTGTACTTTTAATATTTCTTCCCTTGCTTTTTGTTCTGGAAGAGCAACAGTTACTTGCCTATCAAATCTTCCTGGTCTTAAAAGTGCTGGGTCAAGTACGTCAGGTCTGTTAGTTGCAGCAATTATTATAATTCCTTCGTTTGCTCCAAAGCCATCCATTTCAGTTAATAATTGGTTAAGAGTTTGCTCTCTTTCATCATGGCCTCCACCAATACCTGTACCACGTTGACGACCTACTGCATCAATTTCATCAATAAATATTAGACAAGGTGCATTTTGCTTTGCCTGTTTAAACATATCTCTTACTCTTGATGCTCCAATACCAACGTATAATTCAACGAAATCAGAACCAGATATAAAGTAAAATGGTGCGTTTGCTTCTCCTGCAACTGCCTTAGCAAGTAATGTTTTACCAGTTCCTGGAGGACCTACAAGTAAAACACCTTTAGGTATTCTAGCTCCTAATTTAGTAAATTTCTTTGGATTTTTTAGAAAATCAATTAACTCTTGTAACTCTTCTTTTTCTTCTGGTAATCCTGCAACATCCTTAAATGTTACTTTTCCCTTATCAGGATTTAATTTAGCCCTACTTCTTCCAAAGTCCATTGATCCTTTTTGACCACCTAGTTGCTTTGTAAAGAACCAAAATGCAATACCAATTAAAACTATGTAAGGAAGTATGTTAGTTAAAAACATAAACCAAGTACTTGATGTCGGATCTGATTTAGATACTATCTTAAAGTCCTTTTTCTCACTTGCACTTACTATTTGTTTAATAACAGTATCAGAAAGTGGTGTTTTAACGCTAAACGTTTCTCCTTTTTTAGAATTTCTTAGCGTACCTGTTAATTGGTATGTGTAAGCTTGCGTAGAAGGCGTTATAACAACTTCTTTAATATTATTTTTATTTAATGCCTTATTAAACTCATTATATGTTAATTCCTTATTCATATCATTAGTCATGTTATATAAAAACATTATGGCAAGACCAATTACTAATAACATTACATAAGGAAACATTCCCTTTTTCATATTTTGATTATTCTGCATTTATTGTTCCTCCTTGTAATACTCTAATATTATATCATAGTTTCCTCTTTTTGACCTATCATATTTAGATTTTTTAAGGCCTGGAAGCCATATTATTTCATTATTACTATCTGTTACAACGGGCTGATTATGCCTTTGTTTCATACTAAGTTTTTCATCTATGTATATATCCTTTAACTTTTTAAACCCAGATAGATTTAAGACGCTCATCTTGTCACCATCGTTTTTAGTTCTAACAATAATAGGAAGTGATATTTCAGATGAGTTAAACGCCGTAAAAAAATTAGTTGTATCACCTAACTTATCTATTTGTTTTATTACATATCCATTAGGTAAATGAAGTTCTTTATCAAATATAAAACACCAATTATTATAAATTATATCATCCGCAAAATATATCTTATTATAGTCTTTTATTAATTTTTTATTGTTTGGCATTGATAAAATGCTATTTGGTCTTTTACTTTTTAACATTTTTAAAATATCATTTTTATTTTTAGAAGTTACTTTTCCTATGTCTTTTTTGTACACAGAAAATAAATATTTTTCTATTACCTTTTCTATTATTAAATCGTCCTCTTTTAATAATAGAGAAATATTTATCTTATCATCCTTAACTACGTTAGGATAAATCTTTAAAACCATTTTAGATACATAATCATCATATTTTTTTAATTCTAACGAAAAATCTACAAATTTCCTGTGGATAAGTTTATTTTCATCTTTTAATTTAGGCAAAACATACTTTCTGTACCTATTTCTTTTATATTCATCACTTGTATTGGAGTTATCCACAGCAAAAGGAATATTTTCTTTTATACAAGCTTTATTTATATCATCTTTTGTTAAATATAACAAAGGTCTTATAATAGAATAACTATCTCTTTTAGATATTAGATTTATTCCACTATAACCTTTAAGCGAAGATCCTCTAGATATTTTCATAAGAATAGTTTCAATTAAATCATCCCCGTGATGAGCAGTAAATAAATACTTAGAATTATATTTTTTTAGTACTTTATCAAAGAATTCATACCTTTTTTTTCTTGCTTCTTCTTCAGTAAACTTATTATTCTTATATTTATCTATCTTCATAAATTCAAAGATGATATTATTTTTCATACAATACTTTTCTAAAGCATCTTTTTCTAAATTACTTTCTTCTCTATGATTATGATGCACGTGACAACAAATAATTTTATTTTCTTTATATTTATTTTTTAACAAATCAAGTAAAAACATAGAATCTGGTCCATAAGATACCGCAACCGTTATTATGTCTTCTTTTTTTATATGCAAAGAATCCAGAAATTTATAAACATCTTTCATAAAATCACCTTAACGTATATTGTAACACAAAAAGAAAAAAACACCATATTCTATATGATATTTTAATAATTTTTAAATATATGCTGTGTTTTTTTAATCTAAATACAAATTTTCTATTCTTTTGTTATTTATCATTCTATCTTTGAATTAAGACTATAATATTAAAAACAAAAAAGAAAGTCAAATTTGACTTTCTTATTAATCAGTTAATTGGTCTTCTAATACATCTAATGCATCATCTTCTACTTGTTCACTTTCAAGAGAATATTTAACATTAGAGTAATATTTAGAACCTGTACCTGCTGGTATTAATTTACCAATAATAACATTTTCTTTAAGACCTGTTAAATTATCAACCTTACCCTTAATTGCAGCATCAGTTAAGATACGAGTAGTCTCTTGGAATGATGCCGCTGATAAGAATGAATCAGTCTCTAACGATGCCTTAGTTATACCAAGCATTATTGGACGACCAGTTGCTGGTTTCTTACCATTTATAATAGCTTCCTTATTAATTCTAGTAAATTCGTGCATTGAAACTAATTTACCATCAACTAATTCAGTTTCTCCACCATCAACTATCTTAATACGAGCAATCATACGACGAGCAAGTATTTCAATGTGCTTATCTGAAACATCAACACCTTGTGATTTATAAACTTTTTGTACTTCAGATAGAATATAGTTTTGTGCAGTTATTGGGTCAGTTACCGCAAGTAATTCTTTTGGATTTATAGAACCAACGTTTAACTTATCTCCTGCTTTTACACTTTGTCCTAATTCAACACAAAGTTTAACACCATAGTTAGTTGTATGTTCTCTTGTTTCTACGTCATTAGTAATAGCAATTTTATATTTACCATTTACTTCATCTATCTTAGTTATCTTACCATCTATTTCAGCAATTGTAGATTTAGCCTTTGGATTTCTTGCTTCAAATAACTCTTGTACACGAGGTAAACCTTGAGTTATATCTGCTCCTGATGCAACACCACCATTGTGGAATGTACGCATTGTAAGCTGTGTACCTGGTTCACCGATAGATTGAGCTGCCATAATACCAACAGCTTCACCTATTTCAGCAATGTTACCAGTTGCAAGGTTAATACCATAACAATGTTTACATACACCATTTTCTGTCTTACAAGTTAAAGCAGTTCTTATTTCAACTTCTGTAATTCCTGCCTTATCAATCTTGTCAGCGATTGGTTCAGTAATTAATTCATTTTTGTCTATAATTAATTGCTTAGTTTCTGGATCAACAACTTTTTTGTTTGTATATCTACCAGTTATACGTTCATGAAGACTTTCTATTACAGTGCCATCTGATTCATCAACGAATGCTTTAACAACAACACCTTGAATAGTACCACAATCTTCTTCTCTTACGATAACATCTTGAACAACATCAACTAAACGTCTTGTTAAGTAACCAGAGTCAGCTGTCTTAAGTGCTGTATCGGCATTACCTTTACGAGTTCCGTGAGTAGATATAAAGTATTCAGATACTGATAATCCATCAACGAATGAAGATGTAACTGGAATTTCTACTGCATCACCATTTGGTTTTGCAAGAAGTCCACGCATACCTGCCATCTGGTTATATTGTCCAATAGAACCACGAGCACCAGAGTTAACCATCATCATAATTGGGTTATCTGTTAAAGTTTGTACTTTTTGTTTTAATTCTTTTTCTACTTCGCTTGTTGTATTATTCCATACTTCACAAACTTTTTCATAACGTTCTCTATCAGTTATTAAACCACGTCTATATTGTTTATTTATTGTGTCAACAACCTTTTGAGATTTATCAATAATTTCGTTTTTGTGTTCACTTTTTACAACGTCCGCAATTGAAATTGAAATACCTGATAAAGTAGAATACTTAAATCCTAAGTTCTTTAATTTATCTAGATATATTGAAGTTTCAGTTGTTTTATAACGTTTAAATACTTGTGCGATTATCTTCTTTAAGTCACCCTTAGCGAAAGGTTTATTAATTTCTTTCTTCTTGATTTCTTCTGGAATATTAGAACCTCTCTTTAAGAAGTGAGCCATAGGAGTAAATCCTTCATAATTAGCTTTAGTAGGTTCATTAATATATTGGAATCCATCTGGTAATATTTCATTAAATAATAACTTACCAACAGTAGTTACCAAATACATTTCTTTTTGTTCATCAGTAAATGTATTATATTTAAGTGATTTTGCTGGTAATGCTATTCTTGCATGAAGAGTAACTTCTCTTCTTTCATATGCTTCAATAGCTTCGTTAGCGTTCTTAAATACTCTACCTTCTCCTTTATCACCAGGTTTTTCAGTAGTTATGTAATAGTTACCTAAAACCATATCTTGTGATGGAGTAACGATTGGTTTACCATCTTTTGGGTCTAGTATATTATTTGAAGATAACATAAGTAATCTTGCTTCAGCTTGTGCTGCTTCAGAAAGTGGTACGTGAACAGCCATTTGGTCACCATCAAAGTCTGCGTTAAATCCAGCACAAACAAGTGGGTGTAATCTAATAGCCTTACCACTTACTAACTTAGGTTCAAATGCTTGAATACCTAATCTGTGAAGTGTTGGAGCACGGTTTAACATTACTGGATGTTCTTTAATAACATCTTCAACAACGTCCCATACTCTTTCATCTTGATTTTCAATCATCTTTTTAGCAGATTTAATATTGTGAACAATATCTCTTTCTACTAAACCATGAATAACGTGTGGTTTGAATAATTCAAGTGCCATTTCTTTAGGAATACCACATTGATACATCTTAAGTTCTGGTCCAACAGCAATAACACTACGTCCAGAATAGTCAACACGCTTACCAAGTAAGTTTTGACGGAAACGACCTTGTTTACCTTTTAACATAGAAGAAATTGATTTAAGTGGTCTGTTTGATGGACCAGTAACATTTCTACCACGTCTTCCGTTATCAAATAAAGCATCAACTGCTTCTTGAAGCATTCTTTTTTCATTTTGAACAATGATTGAAGGAGCATTTAATTCAAGTAATTTCTTTAAACGATTATTACGGTTAATAACACGTCTATATAAATCGTTCAAATCACTTGTTGCAAAACGACCACCATCTAATTGAATCATTGGTCTTAACTCTGGAGGTATAACAGGAAGTGCTGTTAATATCATCCATTCAGGTTTATTTCCTGATTTATCAAAAGAATCTAATATATCTAATCTCTTTAGTAATCTTGTTCTCTTTTGTTCTGAAGCACCTTCTAATTCTTCTTCTATTTTTGCTATTTCAGCTTTAACATCTATTTCTTTTAAAAGTTTTAATATAGCTTCAGCTCCCATACCTACTTCAAAAGTATTTCCATACTTTTCATAGTATGCACGATATTCTTTATCTGATAAAGTTTGTTTCTTTTCAAGTGGAGCTGCACCTGGATTAATAACTACGTATGATACAAAGTATAATACTTCTTCTAAGTCTCTTGGAGACATATCAAGTACTAATCCCATACGGCTTGGTACACCTTTAAAGAACCAGATGTGAGATACTGGAGTAGCAAGTTCGATATGACCCATACGTTCACGGCGAACTTTAGACTTAGTAACTTCTACTCCACATCTATCACATACAATATCCTTATATCTTAATCTTTTATATTTACCACAAGCACATTCATAATCCTTTGTAGGTCCAAAGATTTTTTCACAGAATAAACCATCTCTTTCTGGTTTTAAAGTACGATAGTTTATTGTTTCTGGTTTTTTTACTTCTCCATAAGACCATTCACGGATTTGTTCGGGTGAAGCGATAGATATTTTAATTCCTTCAAATCTATTTGCATCTAACATTATTCTTCATCCCCTTCCACTTGTAAATCTTCCGATTCATCTAAATTGTCTTCTAATTCAGCTTCGTAATCATCAGATTCTTCTTCCGAAAGCTCATCACTTTCTTCTGCTTCCTCTTCTTTACTTACTATATCAACAGTTTCTTTTTTCTTTACCATTGATACATTATCTATTTCTTCGATTGATAAAGGAGAGCCTTCTTTGTCTTCCTCTTCTTCTAGAGTCTTAACATCTACTTCTTTACCATCTTCATTTATCATTGCAATGTTTAAACCTAAAGCTTGGAATTCTTTAACTAAAACACGGAAACTTTCTGGAACACCTGCTTGATTAATTGGTTTACCCTTAACAATTGATTCGTATACCTTAACACGTCCTACAACATCATCTGACTTAACTGTTAAGATTTCTTGAAGTACGTGAGCAGCACCATAAGCATAAAGTGCCCAAACTTCCATTTCACCAAATCTTTGTCCACCAAATTGAGCTTTACCACCTAAAGGTTGTTGTGTAACTAGTGAGTATGGACCAGTTGCACGTGCGTGTAATTTATCGTCAACCATGTGGTCTAGTTTAATCATGTACATAACACCAACTGCTACACGATTATCAAAAGGTTCACCTGTTTTACCATTGTATAAAACGGTCTTTCCATCTGGATCCATTCCAGCTTCTGCCATCATTTCTTGGATATCTTCCCAAGTTGCACCATCAAATACTGGGGTTGCAGTATATACTCCTAATTTCTTAGCAGCCATACCTAAGTGCATTTCCAAAACTTGTCCTGGGTTCATACGAGAAGGAACACCAAGTGGGTTAAGTAAGATATCAACTGGAGTACCATCTGGTAAATATGGCATATCTTCTTGTGGAACAACAAGTGATACAACACCTTTATTTCCGTGACGACCAGCCATTTTGTCACCAACTTGAATCTTACGTTTTTGAACTATATAAACACGGATTTCTTTTGAAACACCGCTTGGTAATTCATCAGAATCCTTCTTAGTATAAATTTTTATATCATGAACTATACCAGCTCCACCATGTGGAACTCTAAGAGATGTATCTCTTACTTCACGAGTTTTTTCACCAAAGATTGCGTGTAATAATTTTTCTTCAGAAGTAAGTTCTACCATTCCTTTTGGAGTTACCTTACCAACTAGGATATCTCCTTCTTTTACTTCCGTACCTATTCTAATAATACCATTAGCATCTAGGTTCTTACGAGCTTCTTCACTTACGTTTGGAATATCACGAGTAATTTCCTCAGGTCCTAACTTAGTATCACGACATTGAATTTCGTAATCTTCTAGGTAAATAGATGTTAATACGTCTTCTTTTACCATTTTTTCATTTAATATTACAGCATCTTCATAGTCATAACCATTATAAGTCATGAATGCAACTACTAAGTTCTTACCTAATGCAACTTCACCCTTATCTGTTGATGGACCATCTGCTATTATTTGTCCACGTTTTACCTTATCTCCAATTCTAACAATTGGTCTTTGGTGATAACAAGTACCAGCATTTGATTCCTCAAAGTTTTTAAGTAAGTATATATCCTTTGCTTTTGCTGTTTTAACAACGATTTTTTTACCATCAGCATATTCAACAACACCATCAGCTTTTGCTAAAACACAAACTCCTGAATCCTTTGCTGCTTGAGCTTCAACACCTGTTGCAACTAATGCTGCTTCTGGTTTTAATAATGGTAATGCTTGACGCTGCATGTTACATCCCATTAATGCACGTTTTCCATCATCGTGATCAAGGAATGGAATACAACTTGTTGTAACAGATACTATTTGTTGTGGAGCAACATCGATATAATCTATTTCACTTGGTTTTGCAAGAATATTTTCTCCATCTTGACGAGCTGGACAATGTTCTTCTATAATTTCTCCATCTTTCATCTCTACGTGAGCTTGTGCAATAATATGTCCGTTTTCTTCATCTGCTGTTAAATAATCTATTTGATCTTGTAATTTACCATCTTTTACTCTTCTATATGGAGTCATGATAAAACCATATTCATTTACTTTTGCATAGTTTGCAAGAGATGTAATAAGACCTATATTGGCACCTTCTGGAGACTCAATTGGACAAATTCTACCATAGTGAGATACGTTAACGTCACGTACTTCCATAGCAGCTCTATCACGAGAAAGTCCACCCGGTCCAAGCGCTGATAAACGACGTTTATTATTTAATTCTGATAATGGATTAATTTGGTCCATAAATTGTGATAATGGACTTGATCCAAAGAATTCTTTAATAACAGCTGTTATTGGTCTTATGTTTATTAATGTTTTTGGAGTTGCAGTTTCAACGTCTAAAGTAGTCATTCTTTCACGAATTACTCTTTCCATACGAGCAACACCAACTCTAAATTGGTTTTGTAACAATTCACCTACTTGTCTTAAACGACGGTTAGATAAATGATCTATTTCATCTATAGCACCTACGTTTTGTAAAAGGTTTAAATAATATGATACTGATGCATATATATCTGATATAGTAAGTGTTTTAACAGTAAGCGATTGGTCGTTACCAATTACTTTTATTACTTTATCTGGTTCTACTGGAGAGTAAATGCTAATTACTTGAACCATAGTATGATCATCTAATTCTTTATCCATTGTAGCATCAACCATTCCGTATCCATCAGCTAAAATAGGTTTTAAAGTTTCTAATACATCGTGAGTAACTTTAGTACCTTTTTCTATTACAACTTTTCCATCTACTATTATGTCTTCTGCTAATTTTTGATTTAATAGACGATCTGCAACATCAAGTTTTTTATTAAATTTATAACGTCCAACCTTAGCTAAATCATATCTAAAATTATCGAAGAATCTAGTTATTAACTGGTTTTTAGCACTATCTAAAGTTGCTGGTTCACCTGGTTTTAACTTTTCATATATTTCAAGTAAAGCTTCATCAGTATTCTTTGTAGAATCTTTTCCTAAAGAATTAATTAAATATTCATCTTGTCCATATAATTTTAAGATATCATCATCGCTAGAAAGTCCAAATGCTCTTAAAAACGCTGTTACAACAACCTTCCTGTTACGGTCTATTCTAACATCTACAACATCTTTACTATTTAGTTTATATTCAAGCCAAGTACCTCTTGTTGGTATGATTTGTGAAGATATTATAGAACGTCCATTCTTATCTATTTCTCTTCCATAATATACACTTGGAGAACGTACTAATTGTGATACAATAACACGCTCTGAACCATTAAATATAAATGATCCTGAATCAGTCATAAGCGGCATATCACCTAGGAATATTTCTTGTTCTTTTACTTCTCCTGTTTCATTATTAAACAAGCGAGTTTGAACCTTTAATGGAGCTGCATATGTAGTTTTCTTCTCCTTACATTCTTTAATAGTATGTCTTGGTTCGTCAAATGAATATTCACCAAATTCCAAAGATAATGTTCCAGAGAAATTTTCTACTGGGCTTATTTCCTCTAACACTTCTTTTATTCCATCTTCGATAAACCATTCATAAGATTTGGTCTGTACCTCAAGTAAATCTGCTAATTCTAGAGATTTTTTTACTCTTGAGAAGTCTCTTCTTTCACGGTATTCGTTTACTTTTCTTACTTTATAAGCCACGCAATCCACCCCTAAACTATAAATTTTTAAAGAACATGTCTAAAATTAAAGACACAGTACCAATTTAAAATATTACAGGAAAAATCTACCCTTGTCAATAAATTTTACTTATTTTTACAAAAAAACACAAATATTTTATTATTTGTGTCATATATTTTAAATTAAACTTGCCTTTATTATAAAAAATCCTTTTTTCTTAGCTATCACTTCTACTGTTTTATATGCGTTTTTCATATCTCTTACCATAGATTCTGCGCCTTGCTGTTTTCTAACAACTATCCATAACGAGCCACCGTCTTTTAAATGTTCTTTAGCGTTCATTACTATTTCATATAACTTTTCCTTTCCAACTCTTATTGGTGGATTAGATACTATATAATCATATTTATTAGTAATGTTTTTATAAGCGTCGGATTCAAATACGTTTGCATTTAAGTTTTGTTCTTTTAAAGACATCTTAGATAAATGAATGGCTCTTTTATTAACATCAGACATATCCACAGTAAAACCTAAATGAGATGAATATATTCCAATTGGTCCACATCCACACCCTATATCTAATAACGTTTTATTATTAGGATTATCATATTTAAAATTCTTTAATAAAAGTTCTGTTCCAAAATCAAGTTCTCCCTTAGAAAACACACCATTATCGGTATAAAAATAAAATGGAATACCATTTATTTCTGCTATTACCTTCTCTATTTCTGATTTTAGGTTTTCCTCATTTGTAAAATAATGCGCCATTTTTTCACCTCACCTTTTTAATTATAACAAAAAAGAACTACAAATTGTAGTTCTTTAAGTACTTATTTATCTAACTTATGCAAGTTCAACAGTAGCGCCAGCTTCTTCTAACTTAGCTTTAATTTCATTAGCTTCTTCCATTGGAGCGTTTTCTTTAACGTTTCCACCTTCATCAGCTAACTTCTTAGCTTCCATTAATCCTAAACCAGTAATATCTCTGATTGCTTTAATTACTTGGATCTTAGCTGATCCAGCGTCTTTTAATACTACAGTAGCTTCAGTCTTTTCTTCAGCAGCAGCTCCAGCAGCTGGGGCAGCAGCAACAGCTACAGCACTTGGATCAACTCCAAATTCTTCTTTCATTGCGTCTACTAATTCTTTAACTTCAAGAATTTTCATTTCTTTTATTGCATCAATAATTTCTTGTGTACTTAATTTTGCCATTTTTATTTTCCTCCTATTTTCTTTAAAATTATTCTTCTTCTAGATTTTGACTGTGTAAGTCAAGGCAGATAGCAACATTCTTTACATGTTCCATTAATCCAGCGGCGAACATTGTTAATAATCCGTCTCTTGATGGAACTGTTGCTAATTCTTGTAATTCGCTTAAGCTTGTTTCTTTTCCATCTACAATACCACCCTTTAATTCAAGTGCAGGATGATCTTTTGCAAAGTCTGCTAAAACCTTTATAGGTGCAATAGCATCATCTGATGTTGCGATAGCAGATGGACCTTCTAGACAATTATCTAAGTTAAAAGATAATTTGTCTAATGCTCTTTTTGTTAAAGTATTTTTATATACTTTATAAGAAGCATCTTGTTCACGTAATTTACGACGTAATTCAGTAATTTCTGAATCAGTTAAACCACGGTAATCAAACAATATAGCACTTGCTGCATTTTCAACACGTTCAGCTATTTCGTTTACAACTTCTTCTTTTTTAGCAATTATAGCTTGGTTTGCCATTGTTCATTCCTCCTTCGTTAGTATAATAAGTACCTTTTATAAATTAAAAGGTCTCTACATCAAAGACGTAAAGACCTTAAAATCCTATTTTGATTTTTGTCCTCGGTAGGAATATAAGTTACGTGATTATATCACTCCTACTGTCTTTGGTACTTCAATTAACCTTTCTTGGTTAACTACTAATAGTTTATATTATTTTTAATTACTTGTCAAATGATGATAAATCAACCTTGATTCCAGGACCCATTGTTGAAGCAAGTGAAACACCTTTTAAGTAAATTCCCTTTGCTGCTTGTGGTTTTGATTTAATAATAACATCCATAAATGCTTTTACGTTATCAACTAATTTTTCATCATCAAACGAAACTTTACCTACTAAAGCATGTACGTTAGCATATGAATCAGTTCTGTATTCAACACGTCCTTTTTTAACGTCTTCAACAGCTTTTTTAGTATCCATTGTAACAGTACCTGTTTTTGGGTTTGGCATTAATCCTTTTGGCCCTAAAACCCTACCTAACTTACCTAACATAGGCATCATTTCTGGTGTTGCGATAATTACATCAAAATCAAACCAATTTTCCTTTTCGATCTTAGTAATCATGTCTACGTCACCAACATAATCAGCACCAGCGTCTGTTGCAGCTTTTGCAGCATCACCTTTTGCTAAAACTAATACCTTCTTAGTTTTACCAGTTCCGTGAGGTAAAACGATTGCACCTCTTAATTGTTGGTCGTTTTTCTTAGTATCTAGATTTAATCTTACTGCTATTTCAACAGTACCATCAAATGTTGATACAGAAGTTTCTTTTACTAGCTTAACAGCTTCTTCTAAAGGATATAATTTACCTTTTTCGATTTTGCTTAAAGCTTCAGTATACTTCTTACTTTTCTTTTTCATTTTCTTACCTCCTTGTGGTATATAGCGGATTTTCCTCCCACATAGATAAATCTATATGACTATTTTTATTTTTTGTTTTTTTATTTTTATTATTAATCTTTTATTTCAATACCCATATTCTTAGCAGTACCAGCAACTATTTTCATAGCTTCTTCAACAGTATATGCATTTAAATCAGGTAATTTGATTTCAGCGATTTCTTTTAATTGATCCTTAGTTAATGAACCAACAATTTCTGAAGAACCCTTTGTAGATCCTTTTTTAATTTTAGCAACTTTCTTTATTAAGAAAGATGTTGGTGGAGTTAAGAATCTAAGTTCAAAACTTCTATCATCGTAAACAGATATTTCAACTGGAACGATATCTCCCATCTTATCTTTAGTTGCGTCATTATATTTAACACAAAATTCACCAGAGTTAACACCTAATGGTCCAAGTGCAGTACCTACTGGTGGAGCAGGTGTAGCTTTACCTGCTGGTAATTGTAATTTTAATTTTCTTACTAATTCCTTTGCCACGAAAAACACCTCCTATATTATATTTTTTCGCGAGTGGTCAAATAGCTTTATTTTTTAAATCCGCGCCTTCCACTAATCTTTTTTCTTTCATCATCTATATAAAATATATAGCTGCGCATATAATTTTATCACAGCATATATGATAAAAGCAAGTGCTTTTTTTATTATTACTCTTTTGTAAATTGAGTAAGTTCAAGTTCAACGTTTGTTTCTTGACCAAATAAGTCTATTGAAACATTTGCCTTTTTAGCATCCAAATCAAGCTCAGTAATCTTACCTGCAAGCATTTTAAATGGACCGTCAGTTATCTTAACGTTATCTCCAACCTCATAGTTAGTAACAACGTTTTCACCTGTATAACCAATTTCTTTAAATATTCTTTCTACCTCATCATCATATAAAGGAACTGGTTTTGCACCTTTACCTGATGAGCCTAAGAATCCAGTAACACCCGGCGTATTACGTACTATATACCAAGATTCGTCTGACATTATCATTTCTACCAAAACGTATCCTGGAAATAGTTTTTTCATTTTTTCTTTTTTCTTACCATCTTTTATTTCTACTTCTTTTCTTTCTGGAACTATTACTCTAAATATGTTTTCTTGCATATCCATTGAATTAATTCTCATATCAAGTTTTTCTTTAACTTTAGCTTCGTGTCCAGAATATGTATTTACTACGTACCATTTTTTCTCTTCCATACTAACCAATTAACTCCTTTACTTTTGTTATTCCTGCAATTACTAAATCAGTTGCAACAAAAAATAAACATATAAATAACATAAATAATAATGTTGCAATAGAATATTTTACTAAGTTTTTCTTTGATGTCCAAATAACTTTTTTTCTTTCTTCTTTAACACCAGTAAAAAATTCTTTTAGTTTTGCGATTAAACTTTTTTTATTTTTCTTTTGCTTTGCCATATTATATCTCCTATAATCCAAAATAAAAACACTCTTGTAAGTGCTAACTGTCTAAATATTAGCACAAATAATCATAATAGTCAATTTATTTCTTTTAAAATATTAGTTAGTTTGCTTCTTATTCTAACTAATGTTCTTTCTATTGCTTTTGGTGTTTTACCTAAAGTGTTAGCTATCTCATCATAGCCAAAATTATTTATTCTAAGATCATATACTGTTCTTTCAAAATCGGTTAACTCTTCAGATAAACGCTTGTTAAAGTAATCATTATCTTCTTTGCTTACTAATAAGTCCTCTAATCCACCTTTAGAAGTTGTTAAGAAATTATCAAAACTTCTTATATCATCTTCCATTGTGTAATCTAGTGAATATGATTCATTTAATATACTATGTTTTTTTCTGTTAGCATTTTTAACAGCGGTTAATATTTTTCTTTTAATACATAAAAACGCAAACGTCGAAAACTTAATATCCTTCTGCTCTTTAAAGCTGTCAACAGCTCCTATAAGACCAATTAACCCCTCTTGGTACAAATCATTAAAATCAAGTCCTTTTCCCTCTACATAAGTACTATATTTATTAGCATAATACGTTATTACTGGTTTATACTTTTGAGAGATAAGAAATTTTGTTTCATCATTATTATCGGATATCATATATAACAATTCACCATCATCTGGTAAGTTTTCATAATCTTTTTTAGCCTGCATATAAGCACCTACTTTCGTTGTCTTACAACTTCATAAATCATTATGCCTGCTGCAACTGAGGCATTTAAACTATTTATTTTCCCATACATTGGTATGTTTGCTATAAAATCACAATTTTTCTTAACAAGATTACTCATTCCAAATCCTTCGCTACCTATTATTAACGCAATAGAAGTAGTGTAATCTATTTTGTCATATGAAACACTATTTTCTAAATCTGTTCCAACTACCCAAACACCATTAGCTTTTAATTTCTTTATTGTGTTATTAAGATTAGTTACCTCAACAATTTTTACGTTATCTAACGCACCAACACTAGTTTTCATAACGGTTGAATTTACTGATACACTTCTATTTTTAGGAATTATTATATAGTCTACGCCTGCAGCCTCACAAGTACGTATAATGGCACCAAAGTTATGTGGATCTTCTAAATGATCTAATATAACGATAAAGGCTTTATCTGGCATATTATTTAGCATATCTTGTTCACTTAAATATTCATAATCAGGAATCTCTAAAATAACTCCTTGATGATTCTTTCTCTCTAGTTTATCCATCTGACTAGTAGTTAAGTAATTTATTAAAACGTCCTTTTCCTTTAAAGCTTCATCTATTTCGCTTCCTTTTAAATTATCATTTAGATAAACTTTTTTAATTTTACGATTATTATTTATAAGTTCTTTTGCTACGTTTCTTCCAAATACATACATATTATCACTCCATTGTTATTAATTTTATTAATTCTTTTATTCTATTTGTGTTTTTATTTATATATAACATTCCGAACAATGCTTCTAATGCCGTTGCTTTCTTATAAGTTACTATATCAGTATGTTTAGGTTTTGAATTAGGCTTATAATTTCTAGCTCGCCCTACCGTATATAACTCATCTTCATTTAATATATCTTGTTTAATTAGTTTCTCTAAAATATCTGCTTGTGCATATGCACTCACGTATTTAACAGCCTCTTTTTGAAGTTTATTAGCATTATTTATGCCTTTTAGTACTAAGTAATTCCTTATTTCAACTTCATACACAGAATCGCCTAAGTACGCCAAAGCACCTGCGTTTATTAAATTTGCTTCCATTTTCTCACATCCAATAGTATTAAAACATAATAAAATGCAAAAAACAAGGATTTATTCCTTGCTAATCTATCTTTAGAATTTTTTCTCCGTTTTTTGAATATAAATACTTTTCTCTAGCATATCTAGCTGCATACTCTGGATTCTTAAGTTTATCAACATCATCAGTTAGGGTTGTTTCATCTTCTTTTAGAGTTTCTAATTGTTTAGTAAGTTCTCTTTTTTCTTTTTTCTTCTCTCCTATTTTTATAACATTATCAATTGATGATATAACTGATAGACCAATTATAAAGAAACATAAAATAGATGTAAGAACTACTCTACGGCGTTCTTTTGCAGTTAATTTATTTACCATTTATATCATCTCCATTATATTTTCATTATATAACTCTTAAGTTTTTATTTCAACTTTTTTGTGTTAGAAAAGTAAAGTACTTTACAAAAGAGTATACCAAATATAAATGATAAAAAAATGTAGAAAGATAAACTACCATAATTTATTTTATAAAGCAAAAGATAAAAGATTATTATATGGGATAGCACAAATAACATTTCAAGCATAAATTTTACTCCTCTTTTTTTAACGTTAATTAAATTAAATATCCTAAGACTTGATAAAAAAAACATACCATATATGAAGGAATAAAATAAAACTTTAAATTGCTCTTCTAACGACATTATTTAAATAATTTAGTAATTATTGAATTTTCCTTTTTAGACTTTCCTGTGTCAAAGTAAGAAAACGCATCTACTACTCCCTTTATCATAATAGTACCTTCATAAGTATCAAGTTTTATTATTTCTAAATCTTTTCCTTTTATTCCAAGAGGACCTGCTGAAGTTTCTAGCAAAAATTCTTCATTATCAAAGCTATCTATTTTAGTTATCCCACTTATTTGTATATTTTGTCTTTCTGTAATACTTATACTATGGTTTAATAATTCTAATTTATCAGTATCTTTATTCATAGTGCCTCCTGATAAATTATATTAAATTAAAAAAAGAATATAACTAGTTTTCTTTGTTATATTCTTCTAATATTGCTCTTTCTATTTCTTCTCTTAATTCTTTATTAACTGGATATACATAATCTATGTATTTATCATCTGATATTTTTCTATTTGGCATTGCTGCAAACATTCTAGAGTTTCCTTCGATAATTCTAATACCATTAATTTTAAGTACGCCATCTAATTCTATTATCGCATATCCTTTTACTCTAGAATTTTCCTTTTCTTCTTTTTGTACTGATACTTTAGTTACTTTCATAAACATCACTCCTTGCCATTTAAGTTTATTACCTTAATTTTATCACAATAGTATAAAAAATAGTAGGCTGAACTCTTATTTTTTAGATTTCTTTCTAATAATTATTAATATTGTTAATAAAACTGCTAATCCTGCAATTATTAATGTATAATTAGCAACCTTTCTACCAGTTATTATTGTTACTATCAATTCTGCTGAATCATAGCTACCTTCTACTTTCGTTTTTTGATTTACTAATTTAACTTCATAATAATCAGTTCTAGGTTTCCCATCAGAGCCAAATATCCCCTTATCACTTATTGTAAACGTTGCACGAGAGTCCTTATCTTTTATGATGTCATAACCTTCTGGAGCTTGTTTTTCAACAAATCTATATTCACCAATTGGTAAATGTTTTACCTGAAGCAATCCAGAATTTGTTTCTAATTCATAAGTTGCACCAGTAGAACCATCTTCTAATTTTTCCACGTATGAATAAACAGAACCAGAATCGTGTTTCAATAAGATGTCTTTATATATTCCGTTTACTTTTTGTTGAAGCGAATATTTACCACCATCTAGTGTCTCTCCATCTTCGCTTACTTTGTTAAATATAACTCCTGTCACACCGTTAACAAATGTTATAGGAGATGGGTTTTCACCTTCTTTTACAACAACTGTTTTAGTCAAGTTCTCTTCTGAAGGCAATGTGTAACCACAAGCTGTTGCAGTTTCAGTTACGTAATACGTTCCAACAGGTATTTTTTTAATATCAAACGCACCATTACAAGTTTTAATTTCATTTGTTGTATTTGCAGGACAAGTTGCTGCTAGTGAATGATATGTATAGTGTCCATTTGAATTTTCTGTTACACAAACATACTTATTATCCTTTTTCATAGTAAATATTGGACCGTTTTGCCTTCCACCTTCATTAGGACAAGTTTTAACAGTACAAGAATCACCAGCTAAAGATACGAAATTACCATTTTCATCAATTGTTTTCTTTGTTAATTTCAATTCGTTTTGGGTGTTTTCAAATACGCTTGAAGACTCAGCATAATTATTTGTACCAATTCTATCATTATCCGTTACTTTAACGGTTATAGTTTGATTATTTTTTAAGTATCCACTTGCTACTCCAACTTCTTTTAACTGATATTCACCAGTTTTAGTGATTGCTTTACTACCAGTTTCTTTATAATAAGCGTATCCTGAAGCGTTCGTTTCAGTCGTTGTACCCATCTCATTTCCTTTTTTATCATATACTTTAAATTTTACTCCAGACATTGGTTTACCAGTTGTTTTATCAATTTTTCTTACTCTTAGCTGATATTTTGGAGCAGAACCAGTATATACATACATATATGAAGTTAAACTAGTTGAGCCCTTTCCCAAAGTCTGATAAAATGCGTTACCATCCTTTTTTACATAAAATGCATTCTCATTGGTATTAAGTCTTGATGACCCATTATCTTTATAAGCATATTTAAATGTTATTCTAACTGGATTAGAAGCTAATATTTCTTTACTTGTTGTAACTTCTAAGCTAGTTCCATTTTTAGTAATCTTTACCTTTACATCTGATGATGAAGATGTTACGTCATAATAGTTTAATACATCTTTATTTTGTTTATTAGAAGTAGAATGTGTAAAAGTTTTAGTCCATGTTGCTGCTTTCGTTTCTGTTGCTGCAGTAAAACTTCCGTCTATTTTTTGAGGTTTACTAGCTGCAGATGATGCAGTAGTCTTTGTAAATGAAATCGTCTCATTGAATCTAGCTGCACAACGCAAAACGGCCTTGTATGCATTATATACCTTTGTTCTTTTTGTTATAAGCGAATATAAACTAGTAATACCTGATTGATTTCCATACACAGAGCCATTTGATTGGTAAGGTGTATAATTATCATTTAGTATTTTTGAGGCATCAAGATTATCTCTTTCTTCTGTAACTAACTCCCAAACTATTGCCTGAGTTGCTATTATAGAAGCATCATTATCATCCCAACAAGAAAATACTTTTTTTAAGTGTTCTATATCTGGATAAACATCCCACCTATGGTTGCTTTTTTTGGTTAACTTTGAAAATTCACTATCAGAGGTTATCTTTGTATAACCACTAATTGAATCTTGATTAAATTTAACTGTAGGTTCAACGCAAAATACTCTAGAATTTCCATCGGTTTTCCATGCCGCTAAGTTCGAAGTTGTTCTTTTACTAGAATAACCTTTTGTATTATATGTTAGGCTCGCATAATTTAAATGATTATTTCCTGTCCATATATATTTAGTACGACTTATTGTCGCTGCAAAAACATTAGTTGGCAGGAAGCAAAAGCAAATAGCTAAAGTTAACATCAAACCAAATATTTTTTTTCTATTCACCTTTACCACCTCCTAAAATTTGTAAGTCATCAACAGAAGCCATATTTATAAACGATCCAGCCTCTTTTCTTGTTATATCAAATGCTATTGTTAAGTATTTTTTATCATTTTCATAAATCAAAGTATCTGATAAAGTCCTATTAATAACAACTCCTCCATCCGTCATCTCCCAACCTTTATTTTCGGCGTATTCAGGATTAAAACTCATTCCATCAGGAATTTGTTCTGTTACTAATGAAACGTATCCTGGATAATACTTGACGTTTTGAAGTTCTATTGTATAAATAACTTTTATCTTTAAATTGTTAATATTTTTAACGTCTAATTTAGCTAATTTTGTATTTCCATAATCATGTTTTGTAACAACACCTAAAGTATTAGTTACTTCAGCTCTTGTGATGTACTTATTCATTTTAACTTTGAATTTCTTTCTTAAAGATAATCCTAAATTAATATTCCTAACAACACGAGTTTCACTATTAATAGATATTATATCAGTTTTACCATACGCTACCGTACTTTCTGAACTATCATTTTCACTCGTTTCATTCGGTGATTCTTCGTCATTAGAATTTTCTTCGTCAGATGAAGTTGAATCATCTTCTGGCGTTATTTCAAACGACTTAAATACAGATAGTTTACTCATGTCATATACATCTTCAGATGGAGCTCCTGTTACGCCATACTTATCTCTGTTAAATTCAGCTGTTACATAGTAATTTCCTTCCTCTAATGCAGAGAAAGTGTAAACGCCTTCTTCATTAGGTGTTGTTTCTGTTCCAACTTGATTTCCACTTTCATCATATAATCTAAGAATTACATTATCTAATTTTTTCTCATCATCATCCATAATTCCATCAACGTCAAAATCTTCCCATACAACACCAGTTATTTTCTTACTAACTACGTCCAGTGTTATATCTCTAAAATCAATGTATCCTGATTCTGTTCCATCTGGTTTAGTGTACGTCAAATATGATTTAAACGTATAACTATCATCTGGCTTATTATTTAATGTTTTAATATTTGATCTTATATCAATATCAGAAGATGCTGCTAGTGAAGTATAACTTGTTTTGTATGCTGTTATATTTGAATATGTATTATCACTCGTTTTAAAATCAGAGCATGGTTTAGACCAATCTACTAATCCTACTGTTTCACTACTAGTTATTTTACCAGGAGAATCGCTTGTACATAAAGCATTTTTCGGTAAACTTGTTAATTGATATGTTCCATTAAATGATGCCCCTTTTTCACTATCAACATAAGGCAACACGGTTGTTACTGTTAAATTACTTATATTAGTTGCCACATTGTTATGAAGTTTAGTAGAAATTTCAAATTCATCATTCATATCAATATTAGTTACGTTTTGGCCTTTAGAATAAATGTATTGACCATATGATACATTTTCTGTATTTTCTATTCTTATTACACTATTTGTCGTTCTAAAGTAATCAATACTTGATTGATCATTAGTAATAGACTTATCCATGTTTGATGGATTTCCTGTATGAGTAGTTAATATAAATCCTGTTTTTCCATCTGATAGAGTTGAGTGTGCTTTTGTTACATCAACACTAAAATCAAAATATATAGGTTCTATCCAACTATTTGGCTCTATGTTTGTAATTGTATAAGTTAATGTTCTACCATTATTAGTTATTGTTGGAACATTAGTATAATCTTTATTATAAACATATATAACTCCTTCAGGTAAATCAAAGCTTACTTCCATTGAAGAAAGTCTTGTATATCCAAATATATTTGACTGAACATTCATTGCCGGTGATATTACATCAGGAGATGCATAAACAGTATAAACGTTATTTTTAGATGCATCAATTGTAATATCATCATAACTAAATTTATTTTTTAAACCAACGCCAACAATGGTTCTTGCCTTGTATGGAGTTACATACACATCAGGTGTTGCACTAGGAGTTTTTGTAATTACTTTCTTAGTTGAAGCATCAGCCCAGCTAAATGAAACTTGTCCATTAAATTTTATATTACTTAAGTCTTTTGCTTCATCTTTAGTTCCACTTATTGTTCTTACTTTATATTTTGTACTTAATTCTATTATAGTTCCTGGCTTTATTTCGAACGTTTCCTCAGAATTATCTTCTGAATTAGCGTACGTATTTTTTTCTATTGTTATGTTTATATGATTTATAATCATAGTACTATCTGCATAATTTTCCGGAGTAGGAGTAAAACAATCATCATTAGTTGCCGTTTTACAATAAGAAACGTTTACCTTTGGACTTGCCATTATTTTAACTCCATCTAGCGTTGCGGTTAAATTATAATAGCTAAACGTTGTTGAGTCATAACCAATCGGTAATAAATTTGAGTTAACTGGGATTGTTACATTTAATTTATCGATCGAGTTATCAGCATCATATGCATACTCAAATTTAGATTTCATTTCAACTTCTTCACCCATTGCTGCGGTAAAATAGTCTCCTGTTAAACCACTTTTTTTACTATTTGTAACTTCTACAAATGAAGAATCTTCATTTACATAGAAACTATTAGATGTTGTAGATGTTGCTTCACCAGTTGAGTTTACCTTACTTGATACGGTAGTTTCTGAAACCATTCCTAAGTCATTTTGAAAAGCCTGCAACTTAACGTTAAAGTCTCTTTTATCGCTTTCACTTCTAACTGATGGAACAGTAACATAATAACTACCTACAGCATAAAAATTGCTGCCATTTATTCTTGTTGCTGTACCACTAGATACCAAATTTTCAATCGAAAATTTATAATATTGTGGTGTTACTATAATTGGTTTTTTAAGTGTTATTACTTCATTATTTTGACCAGTTACAGTATACGTTATTTCTTTTGTTCCCTTGCTTGTCGTATCAACTGTTGTTGGCTCATATTTACATTTATTATTTGAGTTACAATCCTTTTTTTCATCATTAATTTTGATACCATTATCCTCATATTTAGAATCTTTTGAAACAACACCTGTTTCCGTTGAAACAACATCAGATGTTATAGAAGATGCAGTGTCTGTAACTTTGATTTCTCTTTCTATTTCTTTTATTTGACCATCTTCTTGAGCGATTTTATATATTTGCTTATAAGTACCTGGCGTAGACAATATTTCTTCTAATTGCTTTTCATCATTATCCTTTTTATAAGTAACTGTATATTTATCTTTCGATAACTTTGACGCTTTAGAAGTTTCATATATTTCGTATTCTTTAAAGTCTACTTCTTTAGTATCTTTAACAACGTACTGTGTTAAAGGTCCTTCTAGAGAATACGAATCATTTTTAGGACTTGTTACATCGATTTTCTTATACATAGTAACAGTTGATGAGCTATTTTTGTTTCCAACTATATATGCTATCTTATAATTTCCTTCTTCTGAAAGATCAATCTTACCACTAGATAGTGGGGTATCATCTTTATAATACATTATTTCACAATTGCTACCATTACATTTTGCTATAGTCTTATCATCTATTCCAACTAGGGAATCATCTGTGTAAGATGTGCTAACAGGATATTTTTCAAACTTAAGCGAAGTGTTTGATGCATTCGTAATAGTTACTTTAGGAGAAGATATTGTTTTTACATCTGTTTGACTAGATACATAATTATCTTTTCCAAAGCTTTTTATTGTGTTAGTATTATAGGTTCCTAAATCTGGAACGCTACTTACTGTAAAGTATTTCAACTTATTATGCTCGTAAGCTCCATAAGTGTTTTCATCAGTTAATATTTTTAAATCTTCTTCAGAAGAGCCATCATCCGCTGCCTGAGATGCTAATAAATATACATCAGCCGACGTAGATAAATGTTTACCTTTTAAGTTACTAACGTCTGTATTAGACTCAAAGCCTAACAAAAGCCCAAAAGTTGCATTTCTTGTTGTTGAGTTAACAGACCTTGCAATACCTGGCTGTAACTTTGCTTTAAGCTTTATGTCCTCACTATATGTTATATTTGTTTTTGGAATTTTATTTTCATCTATTTTTTGAGCACTTGAATTACTACCACCTGATATCGTTATCTCGGGCGTTAAAACTTGCTTTTCAGAATTTAAAACTCTTAAAGATATATTTTGATGTTGCATAGAACATACATTAACATTATGATCTTTTATAGTAAGGACATATCCATTATTATCGTTTGTTACGTCAGCTGAAACAGCCTCTTCGTTAGCTACCCAAGAAACTCCTGTTTTATCTATGTCTTGTGGTAATTTAGCAGTAATTGTTACCGTATCAGCATACAAAACTTTTTCTGTATCACCACAATCAGGATTAGATAAATAATAATTTAATGTGTATATCGCCTCACTATATGTATCAACCGATACATTTCCTTCGTTATTATTTAACTTAATAGAAACCTTACTCAAATCAACCGTAGAATCCGATTTTGTTTCATTCGTAGCAGCTCTTACAATAAGTGCAATAACTACTGATAATAAAAGAACACCAATAAAAGCAGAAACATATTTATGTTCCTTTATAAAGTTTAATATCCTTATTCTAGTTATTATAAACCAATCCTTAATCTTAGTTTTAGTTGCTACGTTCATGATAGAGTCCCTCCATTTTATTGTATACACTTTAATTTAACCATAAATGGTATAAAAAATCAATTATTCCATCAAAAAAAGTTCATTATTATGAACTTAAAACAACACTATTTATTAAAATGTCCGAATAACTAAAACTTTTAATGTCTGTTTCGGTTCTAAACGTCCAAATATTTTTATACGTATCAAGCACAAACCCTTCATAAGTTTCACTTTTATTACGACCCACATCAACCCAAACTTTTATTTTCTTACCCTTTAAAGACTCTATTTTCTTTTTTATATCACTTATCAAATTTTGCCTCCTTATCTTGGATATCCAGTTGTCATAACGCCTCTTGTATTAACTCCGCCAATACCATCTTTTCCGTTTGAGGTTTTATCAAGTAATTCAATCAAATCAACTTCCTTAGTCTTATCAAGCAAACTAAGCGTTAGCGCTATAATTGCAGGATCAAGTGCGTGTATATTAACTTTTTTAGGACTTGATGCAAAATTAGCGCCTGCCTTTATTAGCATGTCATATTCAGACTGACATGCCCCCGCAATTATTATTAATTTGTCATAATCCTTTTGGAATCTTCTGCATACTTTAACAGCTTCCTTAAAATACTTAGAATTTTGTTTTACAAGTGAATCATGACCTGTTATAACAACTATATCTGGATTTATGTCTTCCAAATATTTTTCTATATTAGAAGCCATTTGTTTTTCATCTGAATAAACCCCAAAGGCAAGTACGTTTGCCTTCTTATAAAACTCTAAACATCTATCTAAGTATTCTTTATCACCATCTGCTGACATTTACTAAGTAAGTCGAAAGCCTTTTTTATAAGCAAGACCTAATGTCTTACCTTAATATAATTTAATATTTTTTGTTTTTTCTACACCAAATTTAAATATTATTTCTATTGTATTATCTTTATTAATGATAACTTTTTTTATTAAACTTCTTATATATTCTTTAGCCATTATATCTTTTTTTATAAATTTATTATAAATATCTATTAGCTCATTTTTCTTTTCTTCACAGTTCATTTTTTCTATTAATTCTTTCAAATCAAATTCTAGCTTTTCCTTTTCTAAAGATATATCCTTTTTTCTTTTAATAAATTCCTCTAGACTAATATCGCCCTTTGTTTTAGAAAGATATATACCTTTAAGCCTCATATCACAATTTTCTATTGCTTTATTTATATTTTCAATCTTCATCTTTGGTCTGTGTTTTTGATTAACTTCCTTCATGACGTCATTTATCGCATCATCAGAATTAACATAAACTTTGATCAAATCCTTTATATTATCTTCCAAAATTGTTCTTAATTTAGAATCATATAAAGTTCTATTATCACATTTTTTTCTGTTTATTGTTTTATTGCAAGAAAAATAATATACCTCTTTACCGTTTTTCGTTTTTCGGCAAGCAGTCATTTCATTGCCACAGCATCCGCAAAAAACTAATCCTTTTAATGTACCATCATAATTATTTTTTTGCCTTCTAGCATTACTTTTAAGTTTTGAATTAGCTTCTATAAATAATTCATTACTAACAATTGCAGTATGTGCATCACTAATTTCTTTTCTATCTCTTATAGAAATCCATTTTCGCTTCTTTTGTCTAAAGTCCTTTTTTTCGCTCTTTCTTACTACGATAGATCCTGTGTAAGTTTTATTTTTAATTATCCTATATATTATTTTATCAGTCCAATCATAATAATATTTTTTATTTTTGCTTGGAGTAATATTCATATATATAACAGGTGGTGCAATTTTTTCATTATTTAAAACGTCTGCAACTTCTTTTCTTGACATACCAGATGCGATACTTGAAAATATCCTCTTAACTATACTTGCTGAATACTCATCTACTTCTAAAAATCTTTTTTTATCTTTTTTTACTACTTTATAGCCATATGGTGCTGTAAAACCAATAAATTCTTTATTATTTGTTTTAGTAAGTGATACTTGTTTTCTTTTAATAGAAGTATCTCTTACATGTTGACTATTTATAACGGATTTTATTTGCACAAGACTATTTTTTTGAAAGTCACTAGGATTATTAGAATCGTAGCAATCATCAATTGCTATAAATCTAATATTATATTTTGGAAAGTACTCGCTTATATAGTAGACTGTATCAATAAAATCTCTACCTAATCTTGATATATCTTTAGTTATTACTGTATCAATTAAGCCGGCTTGAATATCTGAAATAAGTTTTTCAAATGCTGGTCTTTCAAAATTGATGCCTGAATAACCATCATCAATATATTCTTTATTAATATGAAAGTTCATCTTCTTAGCATATTCATTCATTATACTAATTTGATTATAAATACTCTCTGAATAATCATTTTTAACGTTTGAATCTTTATTCGATAACCTTGCGTATGACACTACCATTTTTTCATTAATCATTGTTTGACTCTCCATTTATATTAAAATTAAAATATATCCTTACTTTTTTGTTTTTATCAATTGTTATTTTTTTAATAATTTCTCTTAATAAATTACTATCAGGATTTTTAACTTTTAAAAAATTATTGATTATTTTCTTTTTCGTTTTTTCATCATTAATGTCACTCTTGTCATCGCTTAGCATTCCATTTAAATCTGATATTTTATCTGACAAGATTAATTTTTCATTACTAAGGTCTTTCTTTATATTAATAAACTCTTCCGTATTAATAATTCCTGACACCTTGTCTTTATACAAATCACTAATTGCTTTGTCAACATTTTTAAGTTTTACATAGTACTGATCTAATTCTGCTTGATAATTATTTAGCAAATCTCTATCTTGAAGAGCTAAATCATATGCTTTTGACAATTCTTTATTATCAGAATATTTAACAAGAATTTTCCTTGTTTCATCTAATACTAATTTATTCAAAGCCTCTTCCCTATAATAATGCATAGAACACACATTACTCCTATATGTAGCATAAGTCCTACAACAATATACTGCATAAATAGAATTTTTACTTTTTTTAGACTTGCTTTTACATCTTCTAACAAGCATAGCCTTTCCACAATCTTCACAAAAAACTAATCCCTTTAACAAATAATCATATTTTACATGTCTAATATCTAGTTTAATGCTTTCAGCCAATTTCTTGTTTGCAAGTTCAAAAGTTTTCTTATCTATTATAGGTTCATGATTATTTTTTTTAATTATCCACATATTTTTAGGTAACAATCTTTTTTTCTTTGATTTCAAGCTTACTCTTTTATATTTTCCTTGAATCAAAGTTCCTATATATACTTCATTAGTAATAATATTATTAATTGCACTACCCTTCCATAAATTGGTAGTAAAAGTTTTTTTGATTTTCTTATTATTATAAACACTTGGTGGTAATATTCCTTCATTTGTTAATGATCTTGCTATCATATTCGGAGACTCACCATTAATTTTCATTTTGAATATTCTTTTTACAATATTAGCTGCATATTCATCAACCACTAATTTTCTATTATCATCTTTAGATCTAGCATATCCATATGGAACTGTACTTCCAACAAATAAGCCTTGTTCCATCAAATTATGTCTTACAGAAATTATCTTCCTTGATGTTTCCTTTAAAAACATATCATTAATAACAGTCTTTAATGGAATCATATCATCATTACTTCTTGGTTCTTCTGTATCAAATTCGTCCAATATTGAAATATATCTAACATCATTTTCAGGAAAGTATTTATATATATATACTCCTGTACCTATAAAATCTCTACCTAATCTTGATGTATCCTTTGTTATTACACAATTTATAATTCCGCACTCTATATCATTTATTAATCGTTTGAAGGCTGGTCTTTCAAAATTACCACCCGAATAACCATCATCAACGTAATAATCATATATTTCTATACCGGCTTTTTTTGCATAATCTTTTATGCATTCTTTTTGATTTACTATACTGGAACTCTCACCATCATTATTTTCAGTTATAGATAGTCTAGCATATCCAGCTGCTTTGTATGATTTTCCTGTTATATCTTGTATCAATTTTGCGTTATCTCCTTTCTGCTTAATAACCATACAAATCATAAATTATTATTAAAAATAAATCGAATGTGCAAATTTATTAATAATTTTTATTTTGCACAATTGACATAACATATTTTTTAAAAATTTCAGTTATAAGCTGATCTATTGGTTTTCCTTTTTCATCATATATACATAATACTAATTCTTCGTTTTCCATTTTTTCCTCCCATTAAACCTATGACCATAATATTTTTTTCATACATAAAAAAAATAGGATATTTAATCGTTTTAAAAAGCATAAATTACCCTATCTGCTGATTTTAGATATTTTATATTTTAAATAAAAGTCTTTTCCAAAAATATTCGTTAATTTACTTTTATCTTTTATATTCTGCTTTAATAAATTATCTATTTTTCTAATTGCATCCCTTTTGTTATATGCATTTACTTTCATACTTGTTTTTTGTATAAATTTAACATCAACTAAATAATCTTTCATACATTCACCCTAACAAATGGAATTGATAAATTTTCTCTTGGTCTTGACTTTAATTCTTTCTTTTGAAGTTTATATTTTATATTATTACTACTATTATTAATGTTTAAAATATCATTATTTTCGAGTGTATCTTTTACCATATTAATTGCTGATAATTCATCATCAGCTATCACATTAAAACTGATATTTTTACACAACCTTACTTTTATATTAAAATTTTTCATTACAAAATTCCTTTCTTTTTATTTTAAGAGGGTTTTAGTTTGCCCACAACTCCTGTGCCAATAAGGTCACGTTACCTGGCGTTTTTTACTTAATGACATATCGGTGATTTTCACTAAGGCTAAATTATCAAAGAACACCCTGTAAAAAAAAACAGGCAAAAGGAAATAATATCCTTTCACCTGTTTGTTCACTTAAATGCGATTTAGCAACCTAAATCTCTCATTTTTTTGAAATTTTATAAAATTCTTTTAATTTTTCTAATGCCAATTTCAAACTTTTAGAAATAGATTGATGTGTTGTATTCTCTTCTTCGGCAATCTGATAAATGTTTTTATTTTGAAAATAATATTTAATAAGTCTTCTTTTTTGAACTTCTGATAGCTTATTAATGAAATTTAATAAATCCTGATATTCATATTTTTTCAAAATAATATCTTCTAAATTGTCTTGTTTGACTATTGATCTTGAATTAATAGTCCATTCATAAATCTCACTATGTTCTATATGCCTTTTATATTCGTTAATCTCACAAACATCATCAAGTTCAAATCTATCCATTAAATCAAATACATCTTTTCTTACTTCAATATTTCTTAATATATTTTTACTATCTTTAAACAAAACATAATATTTTTCATCACTTACCTCTAGAGTATATGGATTATCTTTTTTTCTGCTTCTTTTTGGTCTTTTCATTTACCATCCTTTCTATTGATTTTTTTCAATAAAAAGGTGGTGCTCTTGAAAAATTAAAACCACAAAAAAAGCCGAATATATCTCCTGCTTCAAAGATATATTCAGCATATAAATAGCATATATTTATAATTTTTATAAAATATAATTTATAATAGCCAAGCACATTAAAAATCATAGAAGTACACCATCAATGCCACATTACTACTAAAGTAAAAGTGTTTAGATGTACTGCTAAATATCTAACCATTTACATAATTTTTAAAACTACTATAATGGCATCGCTTTTTTTTGGCTCTTATTATATATTTTTCTAATACAAAAGTAAATGAGTTTTTTCTGATATAAATATGATTATTTTATATTTTTCCTATCTAATAATACTTTAAGTTCTTCTTTATTAAAATATATTTTGTTTGCTCTAATAATGGAACGAGCAGAAAGCAAGGCTCGTTTTAAAATAGTCATTGATGATTCATCCAAGCTATTTTTATTACATTTTATATAATCCTCAAAATCCTTTACTGCTGATACTACATTATTCAAACATTTCTCACTCATATTTTTTCCCTTTCTATTTCCTTTTTATTATTTTTCATTATTCAAGCAATACTCAATCATAGATATAACAACATTATTAAAGGAAGTATTGCCTTCAATAGCTATTTTTTCCAATTTTTTAACAAGCTCTTTTTTAATATATAATGATTTATATCCAGCCGGTTCCTTGTTTTTAGTTTGTTTGGGAATAAATGGCATAAATATCACTCTACTTTCTGTTTTTTTCTTCAATAGTTTCAATTCCTAATGCATATGCAAATCTTATCAAAGTCTCTTTCTTTTTTATATAAAAATGCCCTAAAGAAAAGCCCAGATTATTCGCAATAAATCTGTCATCATAATTATCTTCTTTATCTAAATAATTCCAATAAATCAATTTTCTTTCTTCACTAGTCAGTCTATTGAATGAATTTCTAAAATAATTTATAAATTCCGCTCTTCTAGCACGTTCATCTGCACGTATCATTACATATGAATTATAAACCTCCTCTTGAATAAATTCATTGAGACTATAATCATCATTTATTTTTGAAGTAGGATAATTATCAATTGACAGGCAATAATATAAATACTTTTGAATAACAATTTCAACATTTTTCTTTGTTAAAGTCCAGTTTACATCATCGCACATAAAACCTCCCTTATTTTAATATTTTTATACATTTTTCAAAAAAAATGTCGGATACACTTGGTAGTAAATAATAAAATAAAAAGTTATCATAATAACATTAGGTGGTAATTATGATACTCAAACTTTTAGCTAAAAATATAAAGTTTTATCGACTACAAAAAGGCTGGTCTCAAGAAAAATTAGCTGAAAAAACAAATTGTAGTAGAAACAATATTTCAGACATAGAAAACGCAAGATATCCAGCAACACTATATAAAGTCGAAGATATATCTAAAGCATTGGGTATTGATATATATAAATTATTTTTACCATAGAAGCACACTTGTATATCCGTGTGTTTTTATTATAAATCAATATTAAGGGTAATGCAAGTATCTTATTTATATTTACTTTATTTAGTACAATTTTTATTGAGGAGTGATGAATACCTTGATAAAATTACAAATAGAAGAACAATTAAAAAAGATAAATAAAACTAAATATTGGCTATGCCAAAATATGAATATAACATCAAGAAATTTAAATAGAATAATTAGAGGTGAAACAAAACTAATTTCATTTAAGTATATTGAGCAATTATGCAAATTACTTGAATGTACACCAAATGAATTAATAGTCATAATAAGTAAGAAAAATAAATAGAAAAACAAAGTAAATTTTTTACAAAATTAAACTTTGTTTTTTTATTAATTGTAATCTTTAATAATTATTTTTAAAGATAATCTTTTAGTAACTAAATTTTGTGTGAATTTCTTTCTAAGATAAATAGATTTTATATTATCTATTATCGGATAAAATTATGTTATTTTTAGAATCAAGATTTTTCATAATTATTTTGGCCATATGATCCGGCTTAAAGTTTTTATCACATAGATCATTAATATCTATCCAAGCAAACTTATGTTCTTTTTCAACACCTTTATCTATTTCTTTAACTGAAAAAGATTCATCAGGCAAAAGATCTACATTTTCCAACTTGTAATAATAATTAATTTCTTGACTAGTTGTTTCATCGATATTATATATATTTTCATTAATGCAAAACAAATCTGTTATTTTTACATTTATTTTTAATTCCTCTTTCATTTCTCTTAGTATGGCTTGCTTTGTACTTTCTCCTACTTCAACATGACCACCTGGTAAACAGTACCCTTTAAATTTTTGGGTTTCATGTACTAAAAGCTTATTATTTTTTATTATCATTCCACTTACTCTTAATCTAAATTTTCCATTTTCATCTTTTACTTTAATATCTTTCATTATATTCCTCTTTTCTTTAATTCTTTTTCTACAATTTGTATATGTTCCTTTAAATCAACACCAATAGTTTTATAATCTGTATGTAAAAACTTGATTTTATAGCCTTTTTCAAGGACTCTGATCATCTCAATGCCACTTTCCAAGTTTTCCAACTTGCTTTTTTTTATATTTAAATATTGTATAAGCATATCCTTTGAATATCCATATAAGCCCAAAACCCTATATGAACTACCATATTCAAACTCATTAGGTATTGGTGATCTTGAAAAATACATTGCATAATCATTTTCATCTAAAACCACTTTTACATTGTTTCTATTTTCGTGTTCTTCTTTTGTATCAATTTTTGACACTAAACCAACATAATTATTATCACTACTTAATAACTCATCAATTATCTGATTTATCAAATAAGGTTCTACTAGTGGTTCATCTCCTTGAATGTTTAAATAAATATCTCCGCCTAATTTTTGAGCTTCCATCGCTAGTTTTTCTGCTGCAGTTGATGCCTGTTTATGATCTAATAAACACGGTATATTATATTTTAAACAAGTTTCATATATTTCATCATCTGGAGTTACAACATACAATTCGTTAATTCTATTTACTTTAATAGCTTGCTTATAAACCCAATATATCATTGGTTTTCCACAAATTTTAAAAATTGGTTTTCCAGGAAATCTTGAACTACCCATTCTAGCCGGAATAAGTCCTATAATTTTCTTTTTCATATTTGTTATCTCCCTAATTTCTTTATCAATTTATTAATTTCTTTATTTTGTTTTTCATTATCAGTAATATGCATTATTATGTCATAGTAATAATCTGTAATTACGTCGCAATAATCACCTCTTACCTTTTTTTTAATTCTCATTGTTTTTTTTGACTGAGGCAATCCACTTAATGGTTTTAATCTAAAATCAGGATTATCAAGCATCATTTTTATAACTTTAATATTATAACTATCAGGATAATAATCATCTTTTTCTAACGAATTAATCATATGATTGTATTTCAAATCTAATTTATATTTTTGAATATCATCGGTTGAGTATACATTGTATATAAAATCTTTTATTTTGCTTTTTGGTAAAAACAAATTATCCGATTGTACTATTTCAATGCCATTCTCAACATTTTTAATATCTTTTTCTATATCTTCATAATGGTTTCTAGCAGGTGGCCATAACAAACAGTAATATGGCTTTCTGCACATATCAATTAATTCACTAAGTTTATTTTTTATCAACTCAATTTCGTTATCTGTAAATCCATTATTTCTGAACCAATCAAATCCGTATTTTCTTCTAGGTACGTATGTGTTATATATTCTAACAGGAACATCTTCCAAATTATTATATAAAGCAAGCGCTAATCTATGAGATCCATCATGCAAATCATAGTTTAAATCTGTTTCTAATAGTGAGTTATCATCATAACCATCTTTAAAAGAATCTATTAATCTCATAAATCTTTTATCCCAATTTTCGTTAATTCTCAATCTTTGCATTTTATTATATAGTTTAAATCCATAGTTATTAAGACCATAATATTCATCTATCGCAAGACATTTAACAGCAATATCAACGGCATTAAAATCTCCTTCATTATATTGTGACAAAAATAAATCAGTTGATGTTAAATTCAAATCAACATAATCCTTATCTTTGAATTTTGGAAATTCTGTTGCAATACCATTTTCCTTTACGTAATTATTTAAATACATTTTACATTCCCTCCCTTAATGCATTTTTCATAACATTTTTTTATTATTTTTTCATTAAATCTTCCTTTTTCGTTTTCTGGAATCATATTTAAAATTCTTTCTATTTCTAAATACGATAAATTTTTATCGAGCAAATATTCAGCGTAAGTCCTGTGCATTCTTCTAAAGGCCGTCATGCTATACGCAAAATCATTTTCCCAGTTTAAATGTTTTTTTAATTTAATTATTTCATTTTCCATTATTGAATATATATTTTCTATTTTATATTTTCTTCTACCTGTCAAATCATTTATATAATGAGTCATAATTTCTGTTTTCAAATTACCTGGGGATCTACCAATACCATTCACAGATGTATCTATTATTATATTTTCTTTAAAAGTATTATCTTCAATTAACAACTGTGCTGAAGAAAAAGGTTGATATAAATTATTGTGTAAATGAATTCCTATTTTAATATCTTTATTCAGCAAATGATTTAGTAAGCTCAATTTATTTTTAAAATCTTTATTTAAAAACATTCCAAAAGTATCAACAATTGAGAAAACATCTGGATTAATCTCATTAACTTTTCTGATTAAATTAACAACTTCTTCATTATCGTAGCTAGAAAAATTAATCGGATTAACTGAACAAATATATCCTAATTCTTTAACCTTTTTGCAACAACGTATACCTTCATCAATTAAATTCTTGTGAAATGAAACCCTAATCATTTTAACTTTCCCACAACATTTCTCTAGATTGTTTATATTAAATTTGTCGACTTGAAGAAGAAGTGAAAAAATACTATTATTTTCATTATGTTTTTCAAGAAGTTTTTCAGCATATGATACATTTGGAAATTTAGTAACATCACAACTATATTCACAATCTTCTAGAAATCCTATCTCAATTATATCTATACCAGTCTTTAATAATTTATCTATAAAACTATTAATAGTCCTTTCCCCAAACATGCATTTATTAAGATGGCCACCATCTCTTAAAGAACAATCTAGAATTTTTATATTTTCATAGTTAACTTGTTTATGAACTAAATTAAAATAATTACATAAAAAAGTTGCGACCCCATCTTCATCATTTGAATATGTACTAAACTTTATGTCATTTTTAACTTGCTCGCTAGAATTTTTCATTCTAATTCCTATATTTGCATTTTTTAAACTTTTTAAGTCAGATACATCGTCACCAAATACTATTGTTTTATATTCATGTTTTTGTTTTTTTAATATTTTTTCTATACCATTCCATTTATCGGTATTTGTGGGTAATATTCTTATAAGTTTATTAGTATTGTCATAACTAATACTTGCAAACATACCAAGATTATTTTTAATAAATTCGAAATCTTTATAATCCCCTCTAACTAAAAATTTATAGTTATCATAACTTTTCAAAGCTTTATAAATAGTAATCGATGAACCTTCTATTAAGTTTATATCACTCAAATTAGTGCAAAAAGAAGAATATAAATTTTCACTTATTATGTCATAATCATTTATCTTTAGAAAATTTATTATTTCTTTAGATATAATTCTAGAAAAACTATTATGATATATAATGTTATACTTTTTATCACAAATAAAATTTCCATCAAAAGATAAAATGTAATCGGCATTAATTTCATTAGCATATGATATAGTTCGTTTGTAACTTCTTGACGTACTAATTACAATTTTATTATTTTTTCTTTGACAATCACTTAGTATTCTTTTAGTATAATCAGATATTTCATTTTTACTATTTAATAATGTTCCATCTAAATCCAAAATTATAAGATAATTCATAAACACCTCCGAATGTTTTTTATATAAAAAAAAGGTGGCAAAAACACTTAAAGTGCTTGCCACCATGAAAATACTGCCACCATTTGGGCAAACACGACACCCAAATTGATTTAATTTGCAACTACCTTACTATACCAATTATTATTTGTCAATGATTTTTTTCAAAAAAAGATTTTTTTGTTATAAAAATATTATAATTATATGATTTTATACTATATTTACAAGTTTAACTCCATTTTTTCTTTTAATTCATCCGTTAAGTTTTCCTTTATTATTACATCCATAAATCCATCTTCTATATAATGTCCTTTCAAATGTTTTTTTCCATCACCTAGCATAACAATAACTTTAGAATTAAATTTCTTGTTCTTTTTTAACTCTTGCAAAGTTCCTAATGCTGTTTCATTTTTAAGCTCATCATCTATTATTATCAAGTTGTAAATTTCTCCCGATTTTATTTTATAAATACAATCTTCACCACTCATAGTAGTATTAATATCAACGTTATATTTTGATAATATATCAGAAATTTTAAATAATTCTTCTTTATCATCATCTACTATAAGCACTCTTTTTCTACCAAATACATCAGATGAATATTTTTCTATGTCTTTCATTATATCTGTTTTTTCTTTTATATCACATTTTTGATCTATTACAATTGTAAAGGTTGATCCTTTATTTTCTTCGCTTCTGATGTTAAAGCTTCCTCCTAATAACTTTATGGACTTGATAGTCGCTACTAAATCCATATCAAGTTTATCTAGTTTTGCAACTTCTTCATTAGAAAGCTCTCTATTATCATCTAAAATCGTATTTACTTTATCTATACTCATTCCGCATCCGGAATCTTCTATGTTTATAATTAACCTTGCAACATCATATCTGACTATTGAACTTAAACTCACATTTATAAATCCAGTTTTAGTGTTATTTATGCTATTAGTTAAAACTGATATTAAAATTTGTTTTAATCTTACGTCATCCCCATATAACATATCCGGTATATTAGAATTTATATCAAATTTTAATGTTACATTTTCATTTTTATTTAAAGTTTTTGCAATACCTTCTACCACTTCAAACAAAGTATAAACGTTATACTCGTTGTTAAATATCTTAATCTTACTTGCATCCATTGAAGATATATCTAACACATTATTTATTTTAAATAATACCGAATTTGCATTACTTCTAATAATTTTTATTGCATCCTTTTGATCTTTTTCATAAAAGTTATAAAAGTTATCTGATAGCATTAAAATATTTTTTGCTGGCACTTTAATATCTTCTGTTACTTCAAATAAAAACCTAGATTTATCTTCCATTTGTTTTTCAACTAACTCTTTATTTCTTAATAATTCATTTACCATTTTTAAATCCGGATTTTCTATTGTAAAATACATAATAAATTCAACTAGAACTGCCACTGATGGAATAATTATCAACGATGGTATACTCTTTTGAATTACCGCTGCTATCATACCTAAAACTATTAGAGAAAATAATGGTATTATTTTTTTAAATTGTTTTTTAGTAATTAACAAAATAGAAGTAATAAAAGATAATATCAAGTAAATTCCAGAAACTAAATATACCAAATTTACACAAGTTCCGATTGCATAACCAGCCTTTTTTGTTATTACAACTTCAAATGGTAAAAATATTGTTATAATAGTGATAAGTATATTTATAGTTAGAACAATTTTTTTTATTTTAAAATATGATTTTCTCTTTTTATTAGTATTCATATAAACATATAATAAATATATATACATCATTGAAGACCACCAAAAATAAAGTGGCAAATCAAAATGATTCAAAGCATATAAAAAATCTGAAACACCATCAAAATATCCTAATGAAATTCCAATTGTATTAAAAATGATATTAAAAGTGCTTAAAATAACAAGAATAGAATATGTCTTTGTTTCATCACTCTTCAATCTTTTTTTTGTAAAAAAGGCAAAATTCAAAATAATAAGTAAAAATATAGAATAAATTGGTAAAATAAGATTCATAATTCCTCCACTACTATTTACTACTCTAATTATAAGATTAACATAAAAAATAAAAGTTATCAAGAATGGTAACTTTTATTTCGTAATATTATTTTTTAGAACTTTTTCGTTATATCCATATCCAAATGTTTCATCAAAATCTGAATACCTTGTAAAAGGTTCATAGTATCCATTCTTTTCAGAAGAAATTCTTTTTACATAAATTCTATTTCCATCTTTCCTTATAACACTATTAAACGTTTGGAAAAAATCATAATCATCTGTTTTTGGAGTAAAAATAAATTGTGATTCAAATTCTCTTACACCACTTTTGTCTTTACGGGCTCTTTCATAAACTTCATATCTTGAATCAATATCTTTATCCCAATAGTTTAAATCAAGGGATTGTCTATTTTCATAATAATAATCTTTTCCATCTACTACTTGATGGCAAATACTTGTATCTCCATTTTTGTACTTTCTTTCATTTTCCTTAAGTATTTCTTCATATATCATAGATCCCATAATATCCCTTAATCTATTTACAGAATCGACTAAATCAGAAGTTGGATAAAAAGGTTTGCCTATAATAGTATGTCTATTCTCCTTATTAAATGATGTAACAACTGGTATGATTGGAACATTAGAATTTAAAGCAATTCTAATACATCCATAATTCATTGGTAACATCAATAAATTAGGTGATAAGTTCCAAGTGGCCTCCGGATACATTGCAAAATTCTTTCCCATTTTTAGTATTTCCTCAGCGTTATTACTTGATGTTCTTCTACTATTTTTATCTAGTCTGTGAACCCATTCTGTACCATTTAACGTCAAGCCTAATCCGTCAATTGTATTCTTATCTTCATCACTAACTAATAAATAAAAATGTTCATCTACTGCTTGTCCTAAAGTTGGAATATCCTCAATGCAAAAATGATTTGCTACAATTAAGTAATTACCATCTTTAGGAAATTCTCCTTCTAAATTTAGTTCTCCAGTTACTTTGGAAGTCAAAACTTTTAGTAGTAAAGGATGAATTTTCTCTTTAAACTTTGAATGCTTTACAGCCTTTATTTTTTCCATATTTTCCCCCATAAAAAATAAATATTTTTATTTACTGCAATGATAATATACCATTTTTAGAAAAAAAAGTAAAACTCTTAATCTTTTTAATGTTTTGGAATACCATAACCATAAATATATTTACTATCAATTTTATATTTTTTTCTTTTTACTTCATCTCTCGAATTACCTTCAATTGTATAAACCTCCTTTCCATCACTAGTTTCTACAATGCCAACATGATCAACATGACCATCTTGTTCCCAATCAAAAAATATTACGTCACCAGCCTTTGGTACATATCCCTTGTCTTTCCAAAGTCCTAAAGTTTTAAACCATGGTACTCCCTGTGTATGACAAGTTGAAAATTTTGGTACTGCTATATTTAGTTCTCCTACTTGATTGTAAACCCAAGATACAAAAACAGCACACCACTCTATTCTTGAATTAAATCCATACCATCTCCAATATGGTTCTCCACCCTTATTTCCAACTTGCGATAATGCAACATCGACAACATTGGAATTACCAGTACTATTTCCATATACGACGTTTGACCATAAACTTTCATATCTATCATCCAATAATTCATTTAATTGTTTTTGCTGTTCATTATTAAGTGCATACTCATCAATCATCTCTTCAACAGTTTTACTATTAATGTTTATATATAGCATTTTTTTAGTATTACCATTATCATCTAACTCGTCTGCAACGTAATAAGACAACTCATTCATTTTCCAAAATATTTCTTTAAGTATTACCGTTTTTTCTTCCGTTATGGTCATTACATCACTACCATTTTTTCCGGAAGATACTACTACTGCATAAACGCTTAAAACGTCTTTCCATTCTGGTCTCTTCAAATTCAAAACATAATCATCATGAACATTTTCATTTTGGATGTTATTTATTTTATCTGCTAATTCATTATTTAATTCAACAATAACACTACTCATAGTTTTATTTCCAGTATTTTCACTACTGAAAAATATTCCATACACAGAATTAAATAAAAAGCCAATCAAGCATAAAACTACTATTATAACAACAACAATCCATCCACCTGCTACTATTGCTGAAATAAGAGCTTTCGCTCCTGAGATTACAGCTTTTGCTATTTTTATTAATGCTTTAGCCAATACCTTAACTGCTTTAATAGTCTTTTTGGTTGTTGCAATAATTCTTCTTGGCATCTTAGCTGTTTCTTTGGCTAATCTTTTACCATTTTTTATAGTTTTTTTAGTTGTTGTTTTAGCCTGTTTTTTAACTCTCTTTAAATTTCTTTTTTTATTTTCCTTTTCTCTTAAAAGCTTAAGATTATTTTTTAATTTTATTGCATTATTCTTTGTATCTAAAACAGCTTTTTTGCCATTGCTATATAAAATCTTACCAGTTTTATTATAAATATTTTTTGTAGTTTCTTCTATCTTATTGACTCCATAAGAATTTGTAGACTCACTTACGTTTCCTTCCTTGGTTTGAATAATATTATTTTTTAATTTTTCTTGCACTACTTCTTTTTTATTTAGGCTTTTTATGGTTTTATCTTTCTTATACTTTTGTTTTATTGTATGCATAGTATTATTCCCCTGGTTTTGTGGTCATTAATTTATATAACTTGGTTTCTTTAGGAAATTTATTTATGAATGGTACAAGACTACTACCATATTTAATAAGTCCACAACCAGCATCAGAATTTGTAATATATGACATTTGTTCATCAGATATATTCAATAATTTTGCTAATTCCTTTCTATCTGATGAGGCTTGATTAAGCATAACTATAAATTCACTGTTAGATAGCATCGTAGATGCATCAACTGATGATAACAAATATTCAACATTTTGAGTTATTGCAGTTGGATATGCATTTCTTTTTCTAAACTGTCTCCATGCAGAATTAAAAAATGTTGCTGAATATTCATTAGCAAACATAACATGTATTTCATCTATAAATATATGTGTTCTTTTACCCTTTTTAAAATTATCTGATACACGATTAATCATAGCATCAGTTATTACTAAGAGTCCCATAGTTTTTAACTGTTTACCAAGTTTATAAATATCATATGAAATTATTCTGCTACTTGTATTAACATTTGTTTCATGTGAAAAAACATTCAATGAACCATTTGTAAACAACTCTAAAGATAATGCTAAATTTCTTGCTTCTTTTTCAGGCTGTTGTAATAATTTTTCTCTCAGATCAATTAGTGTAGGCATTTTACCCGAATCATGATAATCTTCATATACCAAAGCCGTACATCTATCTATAATTGATTTTTCACGAGGACCTAAACCATTTTTATCCAACTGCTCAAACAATGATAAAATAAACTCAGATTTATCACTTACCGGATTAACACCATCTCCATATCCTTCTGTCATATCCATTGCATTTATATGATCCTTACTACTAGCGGATATTTCTATTACTTCACCACCCATAGCATTAACTAATGCGGAGTACTCTCCTTCCGGATCACATATTAATATATCATCGTTTGTTGATAGCTATAAAAAGGTTATAAGTTCCTTTGCACTAAATGATTTTCCAGATCCAGGTACTCCGAGTAAAAACGCAGATTGATTTAATAAGTTTTCTTTATTAACCATAATTAAATTATTGCTAATAGCATTTTCTCCATAGTAAATTCCTCCCTCATCCATTATTTCTTGAACTCTAAAAGGATTTAAAACAGCTAAACTCTCAGTCGTTAAAGTTCTTAAAGTTTCAATATTTCTAACACCTATTGGAAGAACTGTATTTAAACCATCCATTTGCTGATACTTTAAAGGAACTATTTGACAAAGATGTTTTCTTGCTGTTAATAAAACTGTTTCTGTATCTGCATCTAATTGCTCTTTTGTATCTGCAGTTATAACCATTGTTAAATTAGCAAACATCATCCTTTGATCTCTAGTAGTCAAATCATCTAAAAACTCTTTGCTCTCTTTCCTTTGTTGTTCTAAATCATAAGGAACAACTGCACTAAAATTATTGTTCGCATTTTGTTTTCTTTGCCAGTTTGTTATATTAGTTTCCACTCCAAGCAATCTATTTTCTACTTCCTTTACAGCTTCATCAGTTGGTATTGGTATTACATCTATGCTCATCATCATATTTTGGTTCATATCCGTAAGCTCTGATACCATACTATCTTTAATGTAACTAGCATAATCTTTTAAAAATAAAACTCTTCCTACTTTGTTTCCCATTTCAAAATAATCACTTTTAAAACTAAATGAATCCGGACATATATAATCCTTAAAATTATGACCTCTTTTCATTTCGTTCTTTAAATCAAAATTAAAATTCGATTCTTCCCCAATTCTATAAAAATCATGCAATATTTTTAATCTATCATTCAAATTTAATTGACAACATTTTGAACCTAATTTAGACAAGTGAGAAATAATATCGTTTGAAATTCTTCTAAAATATATTTTAGCATCCTCATAGCTTTTTTTAAATATTGAAATAGTTAAATAAATTTCCCTAACCATACCATTTGCATTTACTGATTTATCAAGTAACATTTGATTATATTCTTGTCTATAAATATCTAATCCATCTTCTTTAAACTTAAGCAAGATGTCTTTCTTAAAATCTTGTTTATTAATTCTTCTTAACGCTATTGTTATTTTTGTAGTAGCACCACTATCAAATGAGTTTAATAATTCTGAATAATCCAAAAACATTGTTTCCTTATCTTCTTTTGATGCTACCGCATAATTAATATCAGTAAATCTATACATTATTGAATATTTATTTTTACCAACTAAAAATATACCATCAGAATATATCTTTTTTATTGGTATTACTTCCTGAACACTTTTAGGTATAGTACTCTTCCCTTTCTCTTGATTTTTTATATTTTTAAGCGTTTTTATCATTTTTTAAAATCCTCCTTTTTTCTTTTATTTAACCAGTCTTTCAAAGTTAAGTAATAAATATCTTCGGATGAAAATTTTAAGTTTCTTGGTATTAATAATTCGGATTTAATTAAAGCAAAGATAAACTTTTCAATAGTCATTCCGTTATATGTTACAAAACCTAAAACTACAAACGGTATAGCTCCTAACATACATATCCATGATAGAACTTCAGTATTTACTTTATTTCTTAACAAAAAATATAATAAAACTGCTGATAAACACGATAATAAAGAAAAAATGAATTGTCTTACTGACAATCCAAAAAATATATTTTCTTTATAGTTTCGTATTTCTCTGTTTATTTTCACTTCCATTTCTATCTCTCTCTTTCAGAACCCCTAAACATTGAATCTTCTATATCTTCAAGTTTATTAGAATCTCTTACCACCATAGTTTGTAATCTAGTATCACTTTTCGCCTCATCATAAGCCTCTATAATATCTGAACTTAAAAAATGAAAGTTTTTCTTTTCATAGTTTTTCTTATCATTAATAAAACTATCTATATATTCTATCGCTATTTGTTCATTAATTCTTAAATCTTTTGGATTAAGACCAATATCCATACACAATAAAGCTTGATTAAAATATTTTTCATCTTCTTTTTTTAATGCATTTAACTGGTTATACATAATAGTCAAAAATTGCCGTGATGTTATATCACTCATATATTTTTCAGTTACCTGATCTAATATCTTTTCGTAATGAACCGCAGGAACTTTAGTGGGTTCTTGCGTATCAGGATTTATATACCTATAAGTCATATCGCTTATACTCTTACTCATATCTTTTAATTTTAATTGTGTAAAATCATCATATTGTTTTCTCATATTTTCATCTCTCCTTTTTTCTTATTTTATAATCCCATCATTTCTTTAACTACTCTATCAGATAGTTTAACAGTTCCAACCAGCACAAGCATATTAAAAATTAATTCACTTATATACTTCCATGATTGTGCCACAACTGATGCATTAGAATCTACAGCCGGAGCGGATGATGCAAACAATGAAAATATAATGCAAGAGAGAACTATTATGACGCCCTCTAAACATACTGCACTATATGATTTCAAAAAGTTTCTTCCTACGCTTTGAGTTGGTTCTCCTGCAAATGCCGACAATGGAATTGGTGCTATTGCTGTGTATAAATAAAGTTTAAAAAACCTTCCATAAACAGTCATTATCATTATGAATGATAACACCGTAACAACTAAGCTTCCTATTAAGCCAACTATCCATAATGGAATTGAATCTAAAAAACTGCAACTTTCAATTGCAGTTATAAGTTCACTTGGTAATCTCGTTTTCGTATCAATACCAATACTTGCAGTTTTTATTATTGTTGTTATTATTCCTTGAACAATTTTTATAATTGACAGCATAAGATCTAAACCATATGTCACAACTCCCTTAGCAATAGCAAATCTTAAAAATAATTTCAGGGCATGTTCTGGTTTCTTTACCTCAGTTAAAGATGCACAAGTTTTCATTACACCAATAACAAAAAACAAAACTAAAAGGGCTAGCCCAATTGCTTGCATAGCCCCATGAATATCTTTTATTACATCCCAAATAACTCCATTTTTAAAAGTTTCTGGTGTTTGTGTGATTAAATTCCAAATTTCATTAAGTTTAGAATCCCATATATCTAATGCATTTTGTAATGCTTGTACAACCCAGTTATCACTCATTATCTCACCTCCAAAACTTTATTTAGTTATCATATCTAGTATTTCTTTAGTAAAAGTAATTACTATACCACCTGCAACGGTTAAAAATCCATTTGCTCTTTGGCTAGGATCATGTGCTTTTAAGGATAAACCTATTTGCAATATACCGAAACCTAACAAAATTAATCCTATCGCCCTTATCAAACTAAAAATAAACGACGATAGATTATTTACTACTGCTAGTGGATCATTGGTTGCAAAAACCGTCATACTAAATCCAAAGCTAACCAAAAATACCAAGGATACAATTATATAAATTTTATATATTTTTTTTATAATTTTTTCATTTTTATTTTTCATTTCTTTCCCTCCGAATTAAATAGTCATTTATATTTTCAGAAGATACAATATCATATTCATCTTCATTTTCTTTATCTTCATAAATATCTTCATTACCATTAATTTTATAATAATCAATATTTATTGTTGCAACTGCTTTAGTAACTTTCCCATGAATGTATGGGCAAGCACCACCTATTAATGATTGTTTTACGTTTGGATGTTTTAAAACATCATACTTGTAATCCTTAATAGGCCTTTCGCCCCTTATAAAAAGTAAAGCATACTTGTTATCCAATCTAGCTATTTCATCTGCTGTCATTAGTTCTCTTCCAGCAATCTGATAATTAGTCGAATAATTACCATTTCTTCCGCTAGACTTTCCATAAGTATTAGTATCAATTGTTTCTTTTCCTAAAAGTTCGCTTGCATATTTATGAACAGATTGTTCATTTCCACCAAGGTATAAAAATTCATCACAATTTCCTATAATACTTTCCCACTGCTTTTCAAATAAGGCTTTTAGTTGTGCTAGGTTTTGCAATATTATAGATACAAATACCTGCCTAGATCTCATTACAGACAAAATCTTTTCAAAATCATTAGGTAAACTAATATTAGCAAACTCGTCCATCAAGAAATGAACAGGTATTGGTAAACCGCCATCATATTTATAGTCTGCTAAATAAAACAATCTCTGAAACAGTTGGGTATATAATATACTTACCAAAAAATTAAAAGAAGAATCATTATCTGGTATTATTGCAAACAAAGCAACTTTTTTATCTCCAAAATCATCTAAATCCAGTTCATCTGTTGAAGTTAAAGATGCAACAGTGCTTAAATTAAATTTTTCCAATTTAGAAATTAAAGTTATTTGTATAGATTTTAATGTTTTACCCGAACCACTATGATAATTTTTATAATATTTAACTGCTATGTGATCTGGATCTTTTTCTTCTAATCGTTGGAATAACATATCAAGAGGACTTACATACATATCATCGTCCTCTTTTACATCACCATATCGTAGCATTTCCATAACCATTGAAAAATTCTGTTCTTCTTCTGGGGCTTCATACTTAAGATAAAATATAAGTGCTGATAATAACATAGAAGCAGCCGTATCCCAAAATGGATCAGAAGTAGTTCCTGTCTTAGGCGTTGTTGATTTAAATATATTTGTTACTAGTTTTTGAACATCATTATCACTATTTACATACTTAATAGGATTATAACAATGACTTTTGTCCATATTTATTAAGTCTAAAACTCTAACCTTGTAACCTTTTTGCTTTAAAAAAACTCCAACTGATCTTACAATTTCTCCTTTAGGATCTAAAACTACATATGAAGTATTTGCTTGAAGTATGTTAGGTATGCAGTAAAATCTAGTTTTACCTGCACCAGAACCTCCAATTACTACGGTATTTAAATTTCTTCTATGTATTTTCCCATTTAATCCAATAGCCACTCTTCTTGTTAAAATTTTATTATTGTTATATGGTTTTTGAAAATATTTATTTTTAACGTTGGATATTAAACCCCATTTTGCTGAGCCGTATTCTTCTGTTTTTCTATAATTTTTTCTTGTAAAAGTATATACTCCAATTATGAATACATATATTATTAAAAATAAAAATATCGTTTTTGGAGTAGTACTAGTCCATGTTATTTCAAATGGATTACTTATAATTATTGGAAATACTCTCGTTAGTTCCGCTAGACCTTTATCAATGTATGGTGCTAGTAAAATTGCTAACCAAATACAAGGTATCATTCCAAAAAGATACAAAAACAAATCTTTATTATCTTTCATAATTATTTTTCTTTTACTTTCTTTATTCTTTTAGATTTAAAATCATTTGATTTATATGAGCCTCTTTTATCAATGGTTTTCTTCAACTCTTTTAAATCTTTTCTAACAGAAGGCTTTTCATCCTTCTTATAGCCCTCCCTTGAACAATCTGAGGAAATATCGGACTGAGGGCTTTTCTCCGATTCCTTCTTGGGGTTTAATGGTTCATTATTCTCTTTTGTTATATCTTCCTTTTCTTTTGATTTTTCAGACTTAATTGTTGCTGACTCAAAAAATCTTTCAAATATACGATTGATTTTAGCTGCGTCCTCAGCTCTTACGATTATATCAACCATACCATCTTTTTTAGATTGTTTCTTATCAATCAAAACATTATATAAAACTCCATATTTTTTTGCTTCTTTAACAAATGTTTTTAAGGCCTTTTCTGACAATGTAAACACCTTTAATTCTTTCCCTGATTTAATCATATTATTTAAAGTTGTTTTACCTCTTGATTTTGTTTTATCTTTTGATATTGCAATTAATATCGCCCCGATATTTTTAGCTGCCGATCCAGTAACTTTAAGAGCCATTTCAGTTCCTTGTAATGTCATTTTTACCATAGTTTCAGCAGCATCACTTGATGAGTTCATCTTTTTGCACCTCCTTACTATTTTCTTTCTCAAAGTCATCAATATTTTTCTTAATTTTGCTTAAAGAATTATCTATTTCTTCACATATTTTCACCTTCTTTCTAATTTTCTTTATTTCTTCGTATGTTGATTTAATTTCATTTTGAAGTTCATCTTTTTCAGTAAGATTTAAAGTTTTATTATACTTGATACATAATTTACTTCTTTTATCCACAAGCAAATTTAATTTCTCATCCACTTTCTTGAAATATGAAAAAAATTGCTCATAAGTTGTAATTTTATTACTTACAAGCAATTTCGTTTGATTAGATATACTTTCCATTTTTTTAATATCAGCTCTAATGTTTGCAGATAATCTCTGACGAGGATAATGTTTTGGAAAAACCTTAAGCAAATAACAATAATACAGATATAATCCATATATTCCGTGATTTTTGTTTCTTTTCTTTGGCAAAAGATTTCTATTATTTTTCCTAATCCCATACTCCTCCATAAAAGGAATTCTTGTATGTTGAGTTTCTTCTATTCTTTCTTTAATTCTATTAATACTATAATCTTTTCCAAAATTTCTTTCTAACCTGATATTTTTATTATATGGAGTTCTCCTTATACTCAAAATATTATTACCCCTATAAATAATCTTATAGTCCATCGCTTTCATTAGATTTTCAAAGTCTTTATATGAATAAGCCTGTCCGATTGCTCTATCTACATCAGCCTTTGCGGTAGTATAATAATTATCATTAGAAGTGTATTTTAAATAATAATTCTCATAATTTATCTTACTTCTTTTACAAGGTTTTTCTTTAAGAATTGATAATCCATACTCTTCACATAATTCATCTGATAATCGTCTTAATTTTGCATAATTAATTCTATTATCATAATACTTCTTACCATCTTTAAAAGATACTGAGTTTATTACAAAGTGATTATGTATATGATTGGTATTAACGTGCGTAGATACCATAACTTCAAATCTATCACCCCACATTTCTTCAGCAAGTCTAACACCTATTTCATGTGATAATTCTGGTGTAACTTCATTTTCCTTAAATGATTGAAATGAATGAAAACCTAAAATTCCTTTTGTTTTACTATAACTTTTTTTAGTTAACATCATCTCTTCATAAGCATTTTCTTCATAACAATTAATTCCAGAAACATAATATTTTTTTTCATTCTTAATATCTACATTTAAATATTCGTCAGTAGAATGAAGTTCGTTATACACATCATTTATATAATCTTCATTAATTGTTTTTTCGGGGTCTGTTATATAATCTATTACATGATCTAATCTTTTATCTATTTTCCATATACCAGTAGTTGCAATTTTTATCACCTCACTAAAAAAAATTATCTAAATTGATAATTTTTAATATTCATATTATTTATAGATTTTTATATTAAGAATATATAGTATATTCTACCTTATTGCAATTAAGTCAGAAATTAACAATATATTAAACATTATTATAATTAATATTACAATTAATAATAAAATATTTTTTACCCAACTTTTTAGTTTCATATCTGTTACAAATATTCTTTTTATTTTTGATAATGTGTTAGTTTTTAATAATATATAACTGAAAGCTAATGCTCCACTAACATTTAATATAAAATCATCAATATCAAACTTCCCACAAGAAAATACTAATTGTAAAATTTCTATTATAAGTACAATAATACTTATTTTAATAAATTGTTTAGATAATTTTCTATTCTTATCATTTTTAAGCATAAGTAAAAGGGATAAGGGCATTAATGCAATAAAATTACCAACAATATTATAAATCATAACTTGCAATGATACTTTAGAGGTTAAATATTTAATAATGGTTTTAAATGGGATAATATTAATATCTCTCAAATACATTTGAAAATATTTCATATTTATTAATGTTTTTCCAAATCTTCCAATAAGCATTGTTAAAGAAAATAAAAATATAAAATACAAAATCATATAAATTATTATATTATTCTCATATACTTCCTTTTTATTTATTTTTATACCACAAACAAATGTAAATAATGATAATAATATAAAAGTTACTATTGCAGTAATAAAACTAACATCCATATTAGGATTAAAAACTAGGATAAAAAATAACGTTAAAGTTATAATTATAACGATATAGTTTAATATTTGTAATTTATTTTTTATCATATATTTCCTCCATATATATTCGTACTATATTAATAATACCATTTACAACAAAATTAATCTATATTTTTAGGTAACTTTATCTCATTTTTTTTGGTAATAAATATTCTCTTTTAACATCCATCATAAATCTATTCAAGTTTTCCACTTCTTTCTTATATAATGAGCAATCTATAAAATTAAGGGCATTAGCTTTCCTTGCGATTTGATTAAGATTATTACCAATTGCTCTCATTTCTTTCATTACATCATAAAATCTATCATCTGGTTTTTCTTTTGGCTCATATCCAATTATAAGGTTTCTTATTAATTCCGATTCGTTAATTCCAGCCTTTTTTGACTTCTTTTTTAAATATGTTGCCTCTTCTCTGTTAAGCCATACTTGTTTTTTTATTTGTCTATTCCTCATCGCTGGAATCCTCACTTGATTTATATTCTTCATATTTATTTAATCTATTTATTTGTATACAACACATAAACATTGTTGCTATTATTCCTCCTATTAAAGTTCCAATCATAAAAAATAATAATTCTCTCATATATAATTCTCCTTTCTTAAAATAAAAAGGATAGTACATTAAGCACTAACCTTTATTACTTTTTCTTTTTTAATCATAAAATGCATACAAGCTTTTTCTTGAGGTAACATTGTTTTTAAATGGATCTAAATTGTCATTTTTACATTTTTCTAAATAATTATTAATACAATTTAAAAAAAGTTCTTTCAAAAATTCATATGGAAATATAAGAGCCCAATAACTTGTATAATCGAAATATATTGGCGTATTATACTCATTTTCAGTATCGACATGTACTAATCCCGCTGATTGTCCTTCATGAATTACTTTAGATCTATTCTTCCAAATAAGATCTATGTAACTATGGTCTTTTTTTAGTTTTTCTTTACCACTTAAATTCATTTTTTTTAAAATAAGCTTTATTTCAGCAGATTTTGGAGTATATATACAACCACTACTTAATTCTTTAAATAAAAATGGTTTATTATTCATATCATAACTAAGTGTTATAGGATCTGTTTCAGTTAAATATGAATATCTACTCTTATCACAATATTTTAATATGAAATCTCTAAAACTTTTATGATTAGCATTTTTATAAGCGCCATAATTTTGTACAAAAGTATCTACTAAAGAACATAAACAAATTACTTTATGCTCATAAAACTTCATATTATCAATATCATTAATTCTCTCATTAACATATTCTCGTACCTCTTGATATCTATCCATTTTTTTTCCTTTCTTATTTAAATTAATTGTATCATAAATGTTTCTTTTTTTACATCTTAAGAAATGTTTTATGACAATTATTTTAAAACTAGGTTGGGGATTGGGGTTTCCCCATAAGAATATTTACGGGAGTAAATATTCAGTGCTGGCTAGGACATAAAATACAACTATTCTAGTGTCATATTCTATCCCCAATATCTGTTTTTTGTAATTTATTATATTGTAATGTCCTTAAAAGATAATCATTATAATCCTTACCATATAAAGGTGGATTATTAATTACATTATAAGATGTTGATAATGCAATTTTTATTGCACTCGCTGAAGAAATACCTGCTTTATCATTGTCAAGATGAAGTACTACATTTGATATTTCTTTATGATGGTTAAAAAATGTTTTTAATGCAGATGGTACTTTACTTTCTTCTATTTTTGCTGACGGGTTGTAGACACCAGCTAAAGATAACATAAAATGCTCTCTCCAATTTTTATTATTCATTTTAAGAAGTGTAGCAAAAGATAACAAATCTATTGCACTTTCAAATATGTGAACAGTATCTGAGTTTTCCACAGCATTAATTTTAAATGAATAGTTTTTGTCACTACCATACGCATCCTTTAAATACCTTACACCTTTGGTGCCACGTATCCCAGCGTATCTTATTATAGAGCTATAATCAGCTCCAATAAATACAACGTTGTTATTTATATCTTCATAAATTGTCTCATTATATATGCAATAATTTATTATCTCCCTATCTATACCTCTTTTTTCTAAATAAGAAATAGCAATATCATTATTAATATTACGTTTGGGTAATACTAATTTATTTTTATTTTTTCTAATAATTGGTCTATTTTCTAGTGTTGGATTAATCTCTAAACAATTTAAAAGATGAGCAACAGCATCAGTAAAACTATACTTCTCTACTTTTATTAAGTATTCTAATGCTGTTTTACCACCTATATTTTGTGAAAACCAATACCACATACCATTGCTTATTTTTAAACTATCATGACTTCTAGTAACGTAAGTATTTCTACTAAAATGAACTAATTCATCAACATTATAATTTTTCAAATAAGTATATAAATCCAATCGTTTTACCTTAATTATGTCTTCTTTAGAAAAATAACTCATTATTTATCTCCTGGTTTTTATAAATCTTTTTGGTTCTCTGGTTTATCCATATTTCTTGAAGATAAAAAAGTTACTCTTTCACCTACTACTGTCATTTTTTTATTATTTTCCTTATCAAAATTAACTTCCATTTTCCCTCTTACACCAATTAAATCTCCTTTCTTACAATAATTTGAAGTGTTTTCGGCTACATTATTCCACAATGTACAATCTATATAATCAGTGTCATATTCTCCATTAGAATTCTTATAATTCCTTGGAATTGCTAGTGTTATATTTGATACTTTTTTTTCATTTTCTAATTCTACTAGCTCTGGATCTTTTGTAAGTCTTCCTACTAAAACAAATTGATTTAACATATTATAATTCCTCCTTTATTTGTCTATTTTTTGTTAATAAGTCATAATAATCATAAGAAGTTTTTTCCTCTGATTTTAAATTATTAATTAATAAAAACATCAATTGTGATGCTTCTGATAAAAATAATCTAATCACAACTGATGTCTTAGAGCCTTCCTCGCTTGGAATGCTATATTTTAAAATTTTTTCCTTTAAGTTTTCGCCAACGTTGTTAGAATTATCTAAGAGTGATAAAACATTATTAAACATATCAATAGTTAATTCTAATTTAATCGGCGGAATTCTTTTTTTATAAGATATAATATCACTTCCTTTCATTAATTTCACATGTAATTATTAGTTGTTTATTAGTGTTGTGAACACATGTAACTAATATAAGTTCTTTTGAAGAGATAGAATTACTAATCTTTAATTTTCCCGTTTTTTCTATTTCTTTTATATTATTAATCTTGTAAGGGTAACTTTTTCCTTTATAAAACACTATAACATTATCATTAATATTAAGCCTATTTAAATTTTTAAAATATGATATCTTACTAGTTCCGGAATGAGCATAAAGAATCAGTCTCCCTTCTACATCAGGAAAAGTACTTGTTCGATCAGCACTTATTGCATAATTAATTGATTTAAAGTTCTTTGTCGCCATGACAATGCCTTTTCTTAATTTTATTTTTGGTATTTCTAATACTGCTATATAATTTAACTTATTCGATTTTAAACTTACATTCTTTTTAACATCTTGAGAAGTATTAATTATTTGATCATAATTATTTATGTAAGTTTCTATAATTTCTTTATCTTTTTTGTTACTTATATAATTAAAACCTATAATATATATAACAATAAAAATTCCAATTAGCAGTAAAAGAACTCCTATTGAGTATAAAATACTATTTTTCTTTTTTAACATTCTTTTTGTGTTTAGCATAAGTTATAATCACAACTCCTAGTACTATTAAAGTGCATGGTATTAAAATTTTTAAAAAGTTAAAACTCGCATCAGTATTTGGAACTTCGATTATCAATTCATCTTCTAAAGTAGCTTTAATTATTTCACCATTTTCTTTAATGCTAAAGTACTGACGTTCAGGATTGATTTTATAGTTCTTTGGTGCTTCTTTTTCAATTAAATAATAGTCATTTACAGGTAAATCATCTATTACTATTTTGCCATTTGCATCAGTTATTCCAGAGAAAATCAATTCATCTTTAGTTGTATAAATCTCTATCTTAGTATTAGGTAATGGTTTTCCTGTGGATAAATCTATTTTAGTAAAATCTAAAGTTCCCCTCTTATATTTGTTTAATATATCAAATGATTTAGTCACAACTTCTGTATATTGATCCTTATAAGTAAGCTCAAAATCATATTCTTTATTATCTAATACCAAATTATCATTAGGTACTAATAGTTCTTTTATATAATATTTTCCAAGAAATAAGTTATCAAGTTCAGCAACACCCTCATCATTTGTATAAATTGTAGATATTAGTTCATTCTTTTTGTAATGTTTTTCACCATCTTTGGTTATAATATCTTCTCTTGCATATATACCGAATTTTACACCTTCTAGTGCTACCTCTTCATAAGAATAAGATCCGTTTTTAATAATCAATTTTTCTCTGGTTTTATTTATTGTTACTTTACCTTTAACTTGTTGATTTTTAAATTTAACTAAAACCATCGTTCCGTAATCGTTGTCTGTTATAAGTTCGGAATTTTCTCCTATTTCAAACTCCATAGAATTTGAATTCCATAAATAACCATCAATTTTTTGATCTATTTCTTCAAGACGATATTTACCAGATTTAAGTGCATAAGGTGTAATAAACTCACCATTTTCATTTGTTTCAAATTCACATATTTTTTGAGTATTTGGATAAGTAACATTTTGACATACATATTCATTGTTTTGTAAATCAAATATTTTGAATTTAATACCGGACATTTTTACTGCCTCTTTAGAATCAGCGTCTATTTTAATAACTTTTAATTTCGCTTTAATTTCAGCGTTTGATATTAAATGATAATATGGTTCTTCGGTATTTTCGTTTATAGTTATTTCAAAATCTTCTATTTTTTCATGATTTAATGTAGATGATACTTGTTTAACAATGTATTTTCCATAAGGTAACACTGCTTCAGCATATCCTTTCTCATTGGTTGTAATTCTTGCTACTTTTTTATTTGATGATTTTAAATAAATATCAAAAGAAACGTTTGGTTCACCAATTAAGAAACCAGTTTTATCTGTTGCAAAAACCTTAAATAAATCAAAATGTCTTTCTATTACTTTTTCATAAACAGTAACTGTTGGATATAAATTATCTTTTGTAATTATAAAATAATATCTATTATCAGTATCTAATTCATAACCTTGTGAGGGTGTCTCTTCTTGTAAATAATATCTACCTTGAGATGGTAAAGTTCCACTTGTTACAATTCCCTTATCATTGGTTGTAATAGAAGATACTTTTGTACCATCTTCTTTATAAATACCATAAGTTGCACCTTTTAATGTTGCATCACCTTGAGGTACTGATAACTTTGTATCTTTATCAACTTTATTTATTGTTACTTTACCACCAATTGATTTAATCTTTAAAGTTACTCTGTATGGATCTATGTTACCCGCAGTCATCAAATTTTGAACTCCATCCGCAACAAAAACAAATGCACTCTTTCCAAATCGATTAGAATTTTTAGATAACTGAATTGTAATATCTCCAACTTTATTAGGTGTAATATAAAGTTTATTACCATCTTTTTTTATTGTTGCATTATCATTTGTTGATACTTCATAATTACTTAATACATTATTTGTATCATCTAAAACTATCGTATCATTTACTACAACAGTATTATTACTATTTGCAAATGATGGTGCTTTATAATGATTATTTACTAAATTCAATAATTCTGCTGATTCAGATTCAAATTGTGAAATATTATTTCCATGAAAACTATCAGCCCAATACGTATCCCAACCTAAAGGGTTTGCTTTCCATATTTCATATTGAGTTATTGCGTACCATTTACTATCAGTATGATTACCATATCCATATCCATAATAAGCTAGTAACGTAATTCTACGCCAAGTATCTATACTCATTCCAGATATATCAGATTGATTATAATCATATCCTGTAAGTGTTGCACTATCTGAAAAATCAATACCTGGTTCAATACAATATGCAATCTCCGAATCACTACGTTTGTGATAAACTTGGATTCTCTCTGATCTTTCTACTCCATTTTTATATTTATTTACATAAATCTTTGGTGTAATCCATTCAAAATAGAATGAATCACTAGTTAATGCTTTAGCTTTTGTAGTTGCAATTAGCGAAACTATTCCAAACAAAAAAATGGGAAATACCCATTTTAATTTTTTTATAATTTTTTTCATTCTTTCCTCCTTAAAAAAAATGCTCTTATTTGAGCATTAATTAACATTGTGCCAATCTATTGTACTATTATTATCATCATACAAAGATAGCATCCAATAAGTTTTTCCACATTCATCAGTTAAACTATCACAATTATATCCATATCTACCTAAATATGAATTTCCTTTATTAACACATTCACCTCTTGATTCAAAATCAGGTCTAAACCAAGAAAATGCAAACTTTTTAGGCGTACATGATTTCGTTGTAGTAACAATTTTTGTAGTAGTAACTGGTTGTGTAGTGGTCTGTTGTTGTTTTCTTTTTACAGTTGTTGTTTTATCGGCTTTAACCGGTGTTTGATTTTTTTCTGATGTTGTCTTAGAAACCCGATCATCATTCTTTTTTGTAGTTGATATTGCCGATTCTTCGGTATCTTCACTATCAAGTTTTTCAATATTTTTGCTTGTTTTTTCTTTATTCGTTTTTGCTCTTGTAGTTTTATTTTGAATAGATGATGGTGTTTTTTTTGAATCAACACACAATAGAATTACACCCAATATTGCAAATAACAAAAATATTGTTATAACTATAATCAAAATTTTCTTTTTCATAAAATTTCTCCTTGTCTTTAATTAGTTAGAGCATAACATTAAAATTTCTTTTTTGTCAAACTTTGTAATGAATTTAATATCTTTTTCAGTTAGTAATATATAGTTAGTAATAATATAGGGGTAGGTTGTAGGGAGGGGAAATATGTAAATAATACTCCCACTATCTTTCCCTATCTTTACATCTTTGTAAATACTTATTGTAATAATCCAATGCTTTAAATATATACTCTTTATACTTTGTCGGTGGCATATTTTTTGGCATCTTACTTTTTAAACTTCTCATTTCCAATTTTAGTTTTTCAACTTGATTAGCTTTCTCTTGAGATAATATTTCATCCACTTTTTGTTGAGTTAAATTACCATCCTGACTTAATCTTTTTAACTGCTGGGATTGTGATAAAGATGGTGTAGCTAAATTTTCTTCTATACTATCTAAGAGCCAATCTTGTTCTTCTTTAGTAAGAAATGATATTTCAACTGCTGGAGAAAAAGCTATTTTTTCTTCATCTACCATATCAAGTAAGGGTTTAATTAATTTAGTAAGACGTATATATCTTTGAATTTGTCTAGCACTATCTCCAACCTGATTAGCTATTTTAGAATCAGTACGATACTTCGTGCCAACTTGGCACGAAGATAAATATGTCTTCTTACCTTGATGTTTTTCAGCTTCTAATTTCATTTGATAAGCAAAGGCTTTTTCACTTGGTAAGATATGTTCTCTTTGCAAATTACTATCTACCATTGCAATTATTGCTTCATCATTACTTAAATTTCGAACAATGCAGGGAATTGTATATTTATCTGCTAATTTACTTGCGTACATTCTTCTATGACCAGAAATCACTTCATACCTACCATCATTTTTTGGTCTAACTAATATAGGTGAAATAACTCCTTTTTCAACAATACTATCACGCAAATTATATAAATCTTCGTTTTCTATGACATTAAAAGGATGATTTGGAAAACTATCTATATCATCAATATTAATATCTTTAATCCTTTCTAGATCTTTTTCTTGTCTTTCCTGTTCTGTTGTAAATATGTCATCTAATCTCGAAAGTGGCATTCTTTGATAGCTCTTTTCCATTATCTAAAACCTCCTTTGCAAACGACGAATAAGCGTCTGCAACTTTACTTTTCTTTTGGTACGAAAATATACTTTTTCCATAAGAAGTTGACTCCGCTGTCTTTATTGCTATTGGAATATAAGTGTTATAAATCTTTAAATGATCTCCATAATCTCTTTTCAATTGCGTCTTAACTTGTTTTGATAAATTTGTTCTATCATTAACTAATGTAAATAGAATACCATCTATCTTTAATTTTGGGTTTATACGGCGTTTAACACGCGAAATTGTATTAATTAGATGTATCATACCTTTAGCAGCTAAAAACTGGCTCTGAACCGGTATTATTACACTATCAGCACATGCAAGTGCATTAATAGTTATCATTCCTAAACTAGGCATACAATCTATAATTATATAATCATATTTTTCCTTTAATGGAATTAAACAATTTTTCAATGTATATTCTCTACTCATAGCATTAACTAAAGACATTTCTAATGCAGATAAATCTAAATTAGATGGTATTAAGTCAACACCTTCTTTATGATGCAATATAGATTTACTTATTTGTATATCCTTATCTTCAATAGCTTGTCCCATTATATCAGCCAATGTAATTGGTATTTCATCTTGTTTATACCAACCCATACAGGTTGTTAGATCACCTTGAGGATCAGCATCTACTAAAAGTACCTTTTTACCTTGTGAGGCTAAAGCAACACCTAAATTAAAAGTGGTTGTCGTTTTTCCAACTCCTCCTTTTTGGTTTGCAATAGCTATAATTTTACAGTTTTTCATATATTAATTACCTCCTTGTATAACTCAAAAATACTTACTTAACAAACATCAGCCTATGTTACTTAGTGCAGAATTTATGAAAAAAACACCAATTTTTATTAAATTTGGTGTTTTGATACATATAATCTATATTTTAGAATTTCCTTATTTTATAAGGGTTTCAGGGCTTATTTTGAAACTGAACTTGTTGGAATATCAGCGTCAACATGAAGTATTTTTCCGGGAATATAGAAATAGTCACTTCTTTCAAAGTTTCTTAATTTATCAATTTCTTGATAAAAACGTTCATCTGCTGAAGTTTCATTTTTTGTTACAAGAAGTAAATCAGAAACATTACTATCCGCGCATAGCCTTACGTTTACACCTTTTAAATAAGCATTATTATCTATTATTTTCTCTATTTTAAATACTACGTCATTACCGTGAGAAATTCTAGTTACCAAATCTCCTACTTTAAACATTTATATCACCCAAATAATTTTATGCAACAAAAAAACTAAACATTCCGTTTAGTTTAAATTATTTGAAATATTTATAAATTCATCCATGGTTATATTTTCTGCTCTAAAAGTTATATTCTTATTATATTTTTTTAAAACTTCATCTATTTTATCTAAGTCATAGGTTTTTAAATTATTTTTTAAAGTCTTTCTTTTTTGACAAAAGGCATCCCTTACCAACTTAAAGAATAACTTTTCATTATCAGCCTTTAAAGTATTACGTTTCTTAGTAAATGTTACAACAGCAGAGTCTACGTTTGGTTTTGGATAAAAAACGTTTCTAGATACAACAAATGCCTTTTTAATATCAAAGTAATAATTTAAAAATATAGTTAATGAATTATACGATTTTGTACCTGTCTTGGCAGAAAATCTATCCGCAACTTCATTTTGAACCATAACTATTATTTTTTCTACATCTATTTGTTCTTCTATAAACTTAGTTATGATTGGTGTTGTTATATAATAAGGAAGGTTTGCAACAACCATTAAAGTTTTGTATTCATACTTTTTTAAATCATCTTTCACACACCTATTTAAGAAATCATCAAAAATAATATCAACGTTAGAAAAATCATTTAAAATAACGTTTAATGGCTCTTTTAAGGTCTCATCTATTTCATAACCAAGTACTGTTTTTGCCTTTAAAGAAAGCTTTTTAGTTAGCGCTGCTGCCCCAACGCCTATTTCTATAACTAAAGTATCTTTTGTGATATCAGCTTCTTTTACAATGTTATTTAATATGTTTTGATCTAGCAAAAAGTTTTGGCCAAATTTCTTTTTAAAAACAAAGTTATTACTATTTAATATGTCTTTTGTATTCATATAAATCACCTCATATAATGAAAAAACAAATAAAATTAATTATTTGTTTTTATTTTACCATAATATTTAAATTATCTCCAAGTAACAGCAACATCTATTTGTGTTGGATGATGTTTAACAAAACCTCCTGTATCACAAACTATTGCAGCTCCAAGTGAGCTTTCAATAATAGACCCTTTAGGTCTAATATTATAATTAGCGGCTACCATTACGTAATTTCCTAACATTTTAACTCCATCTTCACGCACCCAGTAAGGATATTCTGCTTCAGAATAGCCAGCACGTCTCATTGAGTTAATAACGCTAGTCATATTTAAATTATAGTATGTCTCTCTTCCGGATGGCCCATTAACTACACCCTTGCTTTTAGAAAGCACATCACCAGTCCAGCTACTTTTAGTAGTTGTAGTCGGCACAGTAGTTGTTGTCGTAACAGTTGTCGTACTTTCTGTTTGTGTAGTAGCTGAAGTAGTAGTAACACCTTTATTTTTAGTAACTGCTATTACTGATGCTACATAGTTATTTGGGTCAAATGTTTTCTTAGTAGTAGAAACGGTTATAACATCTTTTCCACTATCAGAAAATAATATTCCGGCCTTTGAAAAACCAATAAATGCTATTAAACATACAAATAAAATGAGTAAAGCACCTTTAATTTTTCTATTAAAATGTTTCACTTTTTCACCTCACGCCCATAACTTGGGCTCGTGTATAATGATACCATATATGACACTACAAGTCAAATTTAGACATTACGTTTTGACTTGTTGCGTTTTTTACCTCATCTTTAGATATACCTTTTAAATCTGATATTTCCTTTATAATATATTTAAGATATAAAGGATTATTAGGTTTTCCTCTATATGGTTCTGGAGTTAGATATGGACTATCTGTTTCAAGTGAAATACTAGTAATTGGAATTTCTTTTACTACTTCTTTTACTTTTTTTGCATTCTTAAAAGTTACAACTCCTCCAATGCCTATTAAAAAGCCTTTTTTTATAAAACGATTGGCCATCTCTAAACTTCCGGAATAACAATGAAGAATCCCTGTTACATTATATTCATTTAATAAATTATAAGTATCTAAAATAGATTCCCTTGAGTGAACTATAACTGGCAGATGAAGACTTTCTGCTATCATTAACTGTCTTTTAAATATTTCTATTTGCTCTTGTTTATTTTCCTTAGTCCAATAATAATCAAGACCTATTTCACCTATTGCTACAACCTTTTCATTTAAAGAAAGTTCTTTTATTTTTTTTAGTTCAAAATCATCCACGCCTTCTACGTTTTCTGGGCCTATTCCAACTGCTGCATAAACCTCTTTATATTTATTTGCTAATCTAACAGCTTCCATGCTACTTTTTAAGTCATAACCGTTTATTATCATTTTAGTAACGCCATTTTCTATAGCCATTTTTATTTGTTCATCTACATTTTCATACTCCATGCTTAATAGATGGCAATGAGAATCTATAATCATTTATATCACCTAAAAAAATTATACCATATTACTGATATAATTTTAGTGCTAAAAATTTTACAAATAAAATTGTTACAACAGCACAATATATAATATCCATTATATTGTGGCTATCAATATAGGTTAGTAAAGAAAATGTTATTAAAAGTATAAATAATCCTATTTTAAGTAAATAACTAATATCTACTCTACTTGTAAGTTCATTTTTGTGCATCAAAATATCTTCCTTTCATCATAGATTTACTACGAATACTACTTGATACAGCAATGACAATATAACACATATAAACTTACCATGTAAATATTTTTGACAAATTAACACAAAATTTGACAAAAATTTTACACATTTTCAAAATACTCTTCTAAAAATGCTGTGGAAAACTTTATTAAATCGTCATTTTCTTTATTTGCATTTTCTTTAAAAGAAATTATAAAAATACCTGATAAATCACCATTTGGTCTCAAAAAATAAGTAGAAAATGGTTCTTTTATCGATAAAGATTTAGTTATCTTTATCTTATCTTTATTAACTAAAGACGCCTTTAGTAATGCCTTTTCCAAATCATCACTTATTTTTTCTCCTATAACCTCTTCTTTATTTGATATTTCAACAGAATTTAAACTAGTTATATAAATATCAGCCTTTATCTTGCTTGCTAAAACATTTATATATTTAGTTATAAATTCTTCTTTTTTACTTATAATTGAATGTTTTTTTAGCGTTATTGTTTCTGAATCATTTAGAAAAATCTCAAGTAATTCTCCAGGTTTAAGATGCATATTTTTCCTTATTTCTTTCGGTATTACAATTCTTCCTAACTCATCTATTCTTCTAGTTATTCCAGTTGTTTTCATACAATTCTTCCCTTCTTTTTTAGAATGTATAAATTGTATGATTTTATTCAATTACATCAAGCATTTTTACTAAATAATGTAAAAAATGTTTTTCTAAATTATTTGTTTTTAATGATATTCTTAAAATATTATTAATGTACTTAATTTCAAAATTTGGGTTTATTTTAAATAGTCCCGACAAAAGATTTGCACCATCTTGTCTTTTTGATACAACATTTGTTATAAAAACAGATATTTCTCTTTCGGTTTGAATTACTTTAAATATTCCCTTTTTCTTAGCATTACACTCAAATAATTCTTCTAACATATAAATAATTATGTCATCATCAAGACTTCCAAACCTATCTGTTAATTCTTCTTTTACCTTGATAAACTTATCATAACTATCAATTGTATTTATTTTCTTATGAATTTCAATTTTTAAATCTTCGCTATCAGCATATTTATCACTAATATGAGTTGCAACTTCTATAAGTGGCTTTTCATTTACCATTTTATCTTCATCATCTTCTATAGAAACATTATTTTTAAGTCTTTCCACTTCTTCATTTAATATTTTAAGATACATATCATAACCAACAGTATCTATAAAACCTGATTGTTCTGATCCTAAAATATCGCCAGCTCCTCTAATAGCTAAATCACGCATTGCAAGTGCATAGCCACTTCCTAATTCGGTAAACTCTTTTATAGCATCTAATCTTTTTACTGCTATATCATTTAATTCTTTGTTTTTCTGATACATAAGATAAGCATATGCTATTACTTTTCCTCTTCCTATTCTTCCTCTTATTTGATATAACTGACTAAGACCAAAATGATCAGCATCCAAAACTATTAGTGTATTTGCATTTTCTATATCAATTCCCGTTTCTATTATGGTTGTACATACTAATACATTATAAGTTTTATCAACAAAACTTTCCATTGTTTTTTCAATTTGATCTTTTGTCATTCTGCCATGTATATAAGTTATCTTAGCTTCTGGAACTAATTTTTTTATTTTTACTAGTTTATCTTCTATATCTAATACCTTATTATATAAAACAAATACTTGTCCATCTCTTGCTAATTCTTTATAAATAGCATCTCTTATAACCTGGTCATTTTCTTTTAAAACATAAGTTTGAATTGGATATCTATAAGCAGGTGGGGTTTCTATTAAAGATAGACCTCTAACGCCAGTTAAAGACATTTGAAGAGTTCTTGGAATCGGTGTTGCAGATAAGGTTAAAACGTCTATATTCTCTTTATATTCTTTTATTTTTTCCTTATGAGTTACACCAAAACGTTGTTCTTCATCTACTACTAATAAACCTAAATCTTTATATATAACATCACGGCTTAATAATCTATGAGTTCCAACTATTAAGTCTACCTTACCGCTTTTTAGTTCATCTAATATGATTTCCTTTTGTTTTAAAGTAACAAACCTATTAAGCATTCTTATATTTATACCAAAACCATCGAATCTTACAACAGCATTATCATAATGTTGTTTTGACAAAATAGTTGTAGGGCATAAAAACGCTACTTGTTTACCACTTTTTATAGCCTTAAAAATAGCTCTAAAAGCAACTTCCGTTTTACCATAACCAACATCACCACATAATAATCTATCCATTGGATGAGGCTGCTCCATATCTTCTTTTATATCATTAATCGCTCTTAATTGATCTTTTGTTTCTGTATACGGAAATTTACTTTCAAATAAAGTTTGATCCTCATCGTCAGCAAAAAATGCAAAACCTTTTACTAATTTTCTTTTAGCGGATGTCTCAAGTAATTTTCTTGCTATATCTTTTACTTTTCCTTTAACTCTTGCTTTTTGTTTAGCCCACTCGGTTCCACCCAATTTATTTAACCTAGGCTTTGCACCCTCATTCGATGAATATTTACTTATATATTCTATCTTTTCCACAGGAATATATAATTTATCACCATCTTTATATTCAACGTTTAAATAATCCTTTTTAAGGCCTCTTTTAGTAAGTGTTACAATTCCTAAGTATCTTCCTATACCATGGGACATATGAACTACATAATCACCAATTTTCAACTTATTAACATCTTTTATTTTAGATCCATATTTAAACTTGCTTCTATATGTGGTAACACTATTTGATTTATAAAGTTCATCTTTCGTTAAACATACTAAATCATTAATAATAAAGCCGTTTGGTATATCTCCTTTAACAATGTTTATGACATCTTTTTTTAAATCAGATAAGTTTGTTATAACACTTGGAAGTATTGTTTTACTTACAAAATCCGCTACTGCATGATCATCGTTTAAATAAACAACTATCATTTTTTTAGAATTTAACATATTTTTAAGAAAGTGATTAATTCTATCATAGTTACCATTAAACTTTTCTATCTCGGTTGATGAATAAATTTCTTTTTCTACTTTTTTTAAATCATAATTATCTAATTTTAAAATATCTACATATTTATCCTTTATAACATCATTTAGATCAAACATATATTTATCTATGTTAAATTGATCAGTTTCCTTAAATTCTAATACCTCATTCATCGTTTTTTCGTATGCTAATTTAATACTATTTAAATCTAAGTAAACGGTGATATTATTATCTAAATAATCCTCTATTTTGCTTACTTTTTTAACCACTCTAGGTAAAAGACTCTGTCTTTCTAAAATATCTTCTACGTTTTTTTCATTTATAAACTCAGTAAAAGGGCATATTTCTATATTATCCTTTTTTTTCATTGAAAGCTGCGTATCTGAGCTAAACTCACGAATGCTTTCTATTTCATCATCAAAAAACTCTATTCTAACAGGATTTTCATATCCATAAGGAAAAACATCTAAAATATATCCTCTATTTGCATATTCTCCTGTTTTTGTTACTATGCTATCTTTTTTGTAACCAATCATATTTAGTTTCTGAATTAATAAATCCCTATTTATCTCATCAGTTTCTTTTATGTTTATGTTTAAGCTACTCCATAATTTCCTACTAGGCAAAAATCTTAAGTATCCCATGAAATTTGTTATAACTATTTTACCTATATTATTTTTAGCAAGCTCATTTAATGTTTCTATTCTCTTTGACATCAAGTCAGGAGATGTTGCAACAGCTTCACTAACTAAAAAATCATCCATCGGAAATAGTAAGATATTATCCTTATCATATTGATTCAGTGATTTATATAACATATTAGCTTCATACAAAGTGTTTGTAACAACCAATATATTTTTTTTACTAGCACCAAAAAGATTCCAAACATAAGATGCTTGGACTTTATCATTTAGTCCCATTACCAAAACAGGACTATTATTATTTAAAATTTTGTTTTCAAAAATGTTATTAAACACTTTTATCACCCAATTTCTAGTTTTTTATCCTTGTGTTATACTTACTCATAAGTTCTGGAAAAGGTGTGTGAAATGACTCTAAAACGGCGTCTGCTGCCATTTTTATCGTAGGCATTAACTTTCTTTTTTCATTTTGATTAAGTTTTCCTAAAACATAATCTTTAGTATCTATTCCTTTATCATTAGATATACCAACTTTTATTCTACGATATTCATTAGTACCAAGATTTGCTTCTATGTTTTTAAGGCCGTTATGCCCTCCAGATGATCCCTTCTCCTTTAACTTAATAGTTCCAGTAGGCAAGTCTAAATCATCGCTTACAACAAGGATATCCTCTGTTTTAATATCTAAGTACTTAACAAAATTAATCATTACATCACCTGATAAATTTATATATCTTTGTGGTTTAACAAAAATAACGTGAGCCATATCTAAATAACAATCAAAATATAAAGCCCCATCACGTTCTTTCCATTTGTATACTTCTAGTCTTTTTGCAATTTCATCAAGTACCATAAATCCCATATTATGCCTTGTATTATAATACTCTCTACCAGGATTTCCTAAACCTACTACCATTTTTATTTTCATCTTTAATCACCACCATTAAATATATTGTTAATATATTTTGTATAACTACCATCTTCATTATGTACCACTATGTTACTTAAAACAGAAAGACCTGGTTTACCATTTTTGGCACCTTCTATTAAAACCATATTAGATTTTGAACTCTTAAAAGGATAAACAAATTGAATTTTTTTTGGTTCAATATTATTTTTTTTCATAGATGATATTATATCAATTAATCTCTCCGTTCTATGCACCATTGCGATTTTACCATCATTTTTTAAAACTTTCTTAGCAATTTTAAAAATATCATCCAAATTTAAATAAATCTCATGTCTTGCAACTGATTTTATTTTATTTTCGTTAGTACTAGAATTTTCATTTATCTTAAAATACGGAGGATTACACGTTATTAAATCAAAAGTATCTGTTTCGTATATATTAGAAATGTTTTTAACATCTTCATTTAATACCTGCACCTTTTCTTCCAAATGATTTAATTTTACGCTTTTATTCGCTAAATCATAAATTTCTTTTTGCAATTCAACCGCTACTATCTTTTGATTAGTTTTATGACTTAAAAACAAGGGAATTGGTGCATTACCAGTACAAAAATCAATTATTTTAGTTTTTTTATTAACATTTACAAAATTTGCTAGCAAAACTGAATCTAATGAAAACTTAAACCAATCTGTATTTTGAACTATTTTTAGGCCATTATAATTTAACAAATCATTAATTGTTTCCATCTATATCCACCGAAACTATTATTTCTTCATTATCAGATACCTTAACTTTGTAATTTCCACTTAATACGTTAAGTTCACAAACTCTTCCCTTTTTACCATCTACTTCAACTGATTCACCTAATTTTGGAAAATGTTTTTTATATTCTGTATATGTCTCATCCTCATATCCAAGGCAACATAAAAGTCTACCACATGCTCCGTTTATTTTTGTTGGATTAAGGGCTATTCCTTGATTTTTAGCCATATTTATAGAAACACTATTAAAATTTGTAAGGAAAAGTGAGCAACATAAAGGTCTACCGCATGGACCTAAGCCTCCTATTTCTTTTGCCTTATCTCTAACACCTATTTGTCTTAACTCTATTCTAGTTTTATATTTTGCCGCTAAAAGCTTTGCTAGTTCTCTAAAATCAACTCTTTCGTCAGCAATAAATTTAAATATAAGTTTTTTTCTATCAAACGTATATGAAGCCTCAAAAAGTTTCATATCTAATCCTTGTTTATTAACCAATTCCTTTGCATAACTTAATGCTTTAACACCATCTTTTGCGTTTTTATCATTAGCATTTATATCATCTTTATTTGCTTTTCTTATTACATCCTTAAGTGGCAAAAACACCTTTTCTTTAGGCATTTGCTCTATATTTGTTACAGCTTGTCCAAACTGCATTCCTCTTTCTGTTTCAACGATTACATAATCACCTTTTTTTAATTTAATATTATTTGGTGAAAAGTAATATATTCTGTTTGCATCCAAAAAATTAATTCCTATTACTTTAATCATCTAATATTTCCCCTATTCCAATTAATAAGTTATCCATAAATAACAATATATTAACATTGTACTCTAATTTTGTTATATTTTCCAAGATAAATGATATTTTTTTTGAAATAGTATCATTGTTTTGCGATTTTATAACGTTTTTTACATCATTGACTTCAAAATACAAACATTTTTCTTTTATGTTATAATTTAGCATATCTTTGTAATATAAAAGCATTACTTTTAAAGCACTAGAGAGTAATTCCTTGCTATTATACACGTCTACAATGTTTGTTTTAACACATGAAAACGCCTTATTGTAATTTCTTTCTAAAGATTTAGTAAAATCAATTATATCGTATATTTGATCTTCCTCTAAATTAGTTAATTCTTTAACAAATTCTATTCCATATTTAGTTCTAACATTATTAGTTTTAATTAATTGACACCTTGATGTTATTGTTTTTATAACACTATCTAAATTAGTCGTTGTAAAGATTGCTACCGCATTGCTATCGGGCTCTTCTAGAAATTTTAAAATTGCATTCGCTGCTGCTACGTTTAAGGTTTCGGCGTCATTAATTATGTAAACTTCGTTTTTTCCTTCAATACTTTCTGTTCTAAAATAATCCCTTAATTCTATTATTGATTCTTTTTTTATTATTCTATTTATTGGCTTAATTATTTTTAATTCACCATAAGTATTTTCATCTATTCTCTTACATATATTACATTTATTACAATTTTCTTCATAAACATGTGGACAAATAAGTATTTTACTTAATAAAATAGCATATTCTTCTATTTTTTCCTTATCTTCCCCAACTAACATATAGGCTTGTACATTATTATTTGTTTTTCTTATGTTATTAAATATTTTACTTAAAACCGGTTGATTTTTTATAACTAAATTACTATCCATGTACTCACCTTCTTTTAATAATTCAAAAGTAAAAATACTGCTAACCCAATGATTCCTGGTACATCAAATAAACTTGCAACTACTATTGTTATAACATTTATTGGTATCATTAGATTTAATGATGATAAAAAAGTGTTATAAGCAAATAATAAAATCATTCCGACTATTACTTTTTTTACTACTTTGAATATAAATTTTAACATATTTTCACCTCTAATAGAAAATATGTTTAATATTTTATAATTATGATACTTCGTTTCTGTTTTCAACAGCCATTTCAAGAGTTAAAGCATCTAAGTATTCCATATCTGCTCCCATAGGTACTCCTTGCGCTATTTGAGTTACCTTAACTCCAGAACCCTCTAACAACTTTGTTATGTATAAAGACGTCGTATTACCCTCTATTCCGGGCCTTAACGCCAAAATTATTTCATTTATTTTTTCTTTTTTTATTCTTTCAATTAATTTACTAATTGATAAATCTTCAGGATTGATACCATCCATAGGTGATATCAAGCCACCCAAAACGTGATATTTACATCTAAAAACACCTAATTTTTCAAATATAAATACGTTTTTTTGACTTTCTACTACGCAAATTATATCGTTTTGTCTACTTTCGTCATCACAGATTAAACATTTGTTTGCTTCTGACATACATCCACAATTAGGACATGTTGTAATATTCTTTTTGATATTTTCAATAACATTACTAAATTCCTGTGTTTTTTCTTCATCTAAGTTTAGTAAAGAAAAAGCATATCTTTCAGCTGTCTTCGTGCCTACGCCTGGTAATAATTTAAAACAATCAATTAGTTCTTGAAAACTCTTTGGATAATTCATTGTTACCTACTCCTGTTTATAGAAGTCCTCCTAAAGCCCCAGCTTGACTTCCTAATTTATCATTTAATTCTTTTTCTATTTGTTTCAAAGCATCATTTGTTGCTATTTTAATCATATCCTCTAATATTTCTAAATCGTCTTTTTCTAATTCATCAGATTTAATTTCAACAGATAATACCTCTCTTTTTCCATTCATTTTAACTTCCACTAATTCTGATTTTCCAGTAAAAGTCATTTCATCTATTTTTTTCTTGCTGTCCATTATATTTTTTTGCATTGATTGTGCTTGTTTCATTAAAGCTTGTAAATTCATTTTAATTTTCCTCCATTTCAATTAATTCATTAAATTCTTCTACTAAGTTTTTATCATTTATTTTTTTTAATTTATCTAGCACTTCAGACTCATCTATAATTTGTAATTCTCCGTTTTTAGCTTTTTCTACAAATTCAGGTCTTACTTTTTTCCAATATTGTTCAGAAATATATACTATTTTATAATTTTGATCATATATTTCTTTTAATAATTCTTTACTATTATCATATTCTTTTTCTATTCTAGAAATACTTGACTCTAATGGTAAAGTTATTATTATTCCCTTTTTTGATGCTGCGACAGGAGTTGCATTAACTAACATACCCGCTACCATCTTATATTTTTCATTTATAAGATATTCATTAATATTTGACCATAAATCTTTTATAAATGTTATATTTTGTTTAGTTGCATTCCTTAAAATATTATTTATTCTAACACTTTTTAATTCTTCTATAACGCTATCCGTTTTGTTTTCTATTTTTAATGTTTCACGTGGAACATTGGTATTTTCTACTTTTATTTCATTTATTGATGTTTCACGTGAAACATTACTTTCTTTATTAAATATCTTATCGATCATTTGAATCATTTGTACTTCGAACGTTAATTCTTTTTGATAACTATTTTTCACCTTAACCAATGTATCGGATAAATAATCTATTAAATTATACAAATCAGTATCAGACAACTTATCAAATATATTTTTATCTTCATCAAGTATTTTATCTGTATTAATTTTCTTCTTGTATAGTATGCCTTCTCTAATATAATTAATTATTTTTTCACAAATCAACGCAAAATCTTTTCCGTTTGATGAATAATTAGATATTGAATCAAATATCACATTGTATTCTTTTTGCATAATATTTGATAAAAATGTTCTTATTTGTTTAATTGATATATTCCCAGACAATTCTTCTATGTCGTTTGCTGTTATATTATTATTACAAAATGCTGATGCTTGATCTAATAATCCAATAGCATCTCTCATTCCACCTTTAGAATTATTTATTATTTCTTCAATTGCACCATCATCTATGCTTATATTTTCTTTTGAAATAATATTTTCAAGGCATTGTTTCATTTTATCATGCGATATACTTTTAAAATCAAATCTTTGACATCTAGAAATTATAGTAGCTGGAATTTTTTGTGGTTCTGTCGTAGCTAATATAAATATTATATATTCTGGTGGTTCTTCTAATGTTTTTAATAATGCGTTAAAGGCACCTATTGAAAGCATATGAACTTCATCAATTATATATACTTTATATTTTGACATAGATGGAACTAAGCTAACCTTATTTTTTATTTCTCTTATTTCATCTACGCCATTATTTGATGCAGCATCTATTTCTATTATATCAGGATTACTATTGTTATTAAATGATTTGCAATTTTCACATTCATTACAAGCATCTCCATCTTTATTATTTAAACAGTTAATAGCTTTTGCAAACAATTTTGCACTACTCGTTTTACCAGTTCCTCTAGGCCCTGTAAACAAGTACGCATGACTTAGTTTATCGTTTTTAATAACATTTTTTAATGTTTTTACTATTACATCTTGTCCATATACTAATTCAAACGTTTTAGGTCTATATTTTCTATATAATGTTTGATATGCCATACAACCACCTCTGTTATATATTATAACATTTTAAGTTATGTTTTTAAACTAAAAAAGCAATGTTTCACGTGGAACATTGCTTATCTTTTACTTTTAAAAAACGATTGTAATAGTTCTAAAACCTCTTGACTAGATTCAGTTTCTTCATAAATATACTTTTCTTTGTTTTTTATTATTTCTTTATCTCTTTTAAGTAAATAATGTACTTTTTTTATTCTACTTAATTCTATTGCTGCAGTACACATCATACAAGGTTCTAATGTTACATACATTTCGCAATTATTTAATCTCCAGTTTTTTATTTTTTTAGATGCCTTTTTAATAGCTAAGATTTCTGCATGCATAGTTGCATCTCTATCTTTTTCAACTTTATTATATGCCTTGGAAAGTATCTTACCATCTTTTACTACAATTGCACCAACCGGCACTTCCCCTTTTTTGTAGGCTTTTTTAGCTAATTTTATTATTTTTTCATAATATTTTTCTTTCATATGATATTTAATACTATGTTTCACGTGGAACATTGCCTTTCATTTTATTTTTATATACCTATGTTTCACGTGGAACATTATTTTATGTAAAATAAAAGCACACACAGAAAGAGGTTATTAAGGCTGCTATCTCTCGATCCTGACCTGGTTCTAACATTCCTGTTGTGCAATATTATTTTATTATATTATTTGAATTTTAGCAAGTTTATTTTGATATTTATTTTATATACCTATGTTTCACGTGGAACATCAATGAAAAAGAGACTATTCACTAGCCTCTTTTGTTTCTTTTTCTGATGTATCATTTGATGTTGCTTCATTTTCATTAGTGTTTTCTTCTTTTTCAACCACTGATACAGTTGCAACTTTTTGACCTTCTCTTAAATTCATTAATCTAACACCCTGTGTTACTCTACTCATTCTTGATACTTTATCAGCTGAGATTCTAATAACAATACCTTGGTCAGTAATAATCATTAAGTCTTTATCGTCAGTTACAGTCTTAAATGCTACTATTGTACCATTTTTATCAGTAATATTTAATGTTTTAACACCTTTACTTCCACGGTGGGTTAATCTATATTCATTTACATCTGTTCTTTTTCCGTATCCTTTTTCAGTAACAACTAATATATCTTGACCTTCTTTAGCTATTTCTGAACCAACACAGAAGCAATCGTTAGACAATTCAATACCCTTAACACCACTTGCGGTTCTTCCCATAACTCTTATTTCGTTTTCGTTAAATCTTATCATTCTACCATTATTTGATGCTATTACTACATCATCATTACCATTAGTAAAGTGAACAGATAATACTTCATCGTTTTCTTTTAGAGTTATTGCAATCTTACCATTTTTTCTAATATTTTCGAATTCGCTAACATCTGTACGTTTTATCAATCCGTTTTTTGTAGTAATTACTAAATATTTATTTTCTTCATCTCCATTATCCAATAAGATATTATTTATTTTTTCATCTTTTTCTATTGGTAATAAATTAATTATTGGTAATCCTTTTGAATGTCTTGAAAATTCTGGTATTTCATAACCTTTAATTCTATAAACTTTACCTTTATTAGTAAAGAATAACACATGATTATGGGTGGTTCCTGACTTAAGTATTTCAACAAAATCCTCATCATTTGTAGACATACCTTTAATTCCTACTCCACCTTTATTTTGAAGCTTATAAGTATCTGTTGGCATTCTCTTTATATATCCCTTATGAGTTAATGCAACAACTATATCTTCAACAGGAATTAATGATTCATCTTCAATATAATCAATAGCTGTCATATCAATAGAAGTTTTTCTTTCATCACCAAATTTGTTTTTAACTTCAAGTAATTCTTTTCTTACTACTGCTAAAACGTTTGCATCACTTGATAATATTGTTTTTAATTCTTCGATTAATTTTAACAAATCTTGTAATTCTGCTTCGATTTTACTTCTTTCTAATCCTGTTAATCTACGAAGTTTTAATTCTAGGATATTATCCGCTTGAACCTGTGAAAAACCAAATCTACCTATTAATTTTTCTTTAGCTATTACATCACTTTCAGCTTCTTTAATGATTTTAATAACTTCATCGATATTATCTAAAGCTATTTTATAACCTTCTAATATATGAACCCTATTTTCTGCCTTTTTAAGATCAAATCTAGTTCTTCTTATTATAACTTCTTTTTGATAATCAATGTATTTTGAAATTATGTCTCTTAATCCTAATGTTTTTGGAGTTCCATTGTCTAACATTAAGAAAATAATACCAAAGTTTGATTGAAAAGCAGTATGTTTATATAAATTATTTAATACAACTTGTGGATTTGCATCTTTCTTTAGTGTAATTGTTATTTTTACACCATCTTTAAGGTCAGTATGATAATCAGATATACCATCTAAAACCTTATTGTGTACTAAATCTGCAACTTTATTTTTAAGCTCTTGGGTATTTACACCATAAGGAACTTCATCAACAATTATATAATTACGTCCATTTTTTTCTTCTATTCTTGCCTTACTTCTTATAGTAATTGAGCCACGTCCTGTTTCATATGCTTGTTTTATTCCTTTATTTCCAAGGATTATACCTCCAGTTGGAAAATCTGGACCTTTAATGTGCTGCATTAATCCTAATGTATCTATCTCAGGATTATCAATATAAGCAACACAACCATCTATAACTTCTGATAAATTATGTGGTGGAATATTAGTTGCCATACCAACTGCTATACCCATTGTTCCGTTTACTAATATATTAGGAAATCTTGAAGGTAAAATGGCTGGTTCTTTTTCAGATTCATCAAAGTTTGAAATAAAATCTACCGTATCTTTATTGATATCCCTTAATAATTCTAGTGATATTTTTGATAACCTAGATTCTGTATAACGCATTGCTGCTGCACCATATCCTTCTATGTTGCCAAAGTTTCCGTGTCCATCAACCAACATATAACGATATGAAAAGTCTTGAGCCATACGTACCATTGCTTCATATATTGAAGAATCACCATGTGGATGGTATTTACCCATTACATCACCGACGATTCTCGCAGATTTTTTATGTGGTTTATCAGGTGTATATCCAGATTCGTACATAGAATATAATATTCTTCTATGAACAGGTTTTAAACCATCTCTTAAATCTGGTAGGGCACGTGATACTATTACACTCATTGAATATTCCAAGAATGATGTTTTTACTTCATCTACTATGTTATTATGTTCTAATCTATCTCTACTATGATCCATTTTAATTCACCCCCTTAGACATCCAAATTCTCTACGTATACAGCATTTTCTTCAATAAATTTACGTCTAGGCTCAACTTCTTCACCCATTAATTTATTAAATACTTCATCTGCTGCCATAGCATCTTCAACAGTTATTTTTCTTAATACACGTGTATTTATATCCATTGTTGTTTCGTTTAATTCTTCAGCGTCCATTTCGCCTAAACCTTTCATACGCATAATATCATACTTAGTATTTGGGTTTAAGGTTGCTAAATATGCATCTCTTTCCTCTGGATTTAACACATATTTAATTGTTTTACCGTGTTTTATACAGAAAAGAGGTGGCTGAGCTGCATATACATGTCCCGCTTCAACAATTGGTCTAAAAAATCTATAAAATAATGTTAATAATAATACTCTAATATGAGAACCGTCAACATCTGCATCGGTCATTATTATTATTTTATCGTACCTTAGTTTGCTAAGATTAAAATCTTCACCAATACCAGTACCAAAAGCAGTAATAATAGTTCTTATTTCCTCATTAGATAAAGCCCTATCTAATCTTGCTTTTTCAACGTTTAATATCTTACCTCTTAAAGGAAGGATTGCTTGTGTCATACTATTTCTACCCTTTATAGCACTTCCACCTGCTGAATCACCCTCGACTAAGAAGATTTCACATACAGATGGATCTTTATCTTTACAATCAACTAATTTTCCACCGAAGTTTATAACGTCTAGATCCCCTTTACGACGAGTAAGCTCTCTTGCTTTTTTAGCAGCAACTCTAGCTCGTGCAGCAGTCATTGCTTTTTCCATAATTAATTTAGCTTCATCTGGATTTTCAAGTAAAAATCTTTCAAAACCTTCACTAAATACATCATCAGCTATTTTTCTTACTTCACTATTACCTAATTTTGTTTTTGTTTGTCCTTCAAATTGTGGATCAGGATGCTTACAAGAAATAATCATCGTAAGTCCTTCTCTTACATCATCACCAGTAAGTGGTGTGTCATTTTCTTTTAAAAACTTATTTTTCTTTCCATAACTATTAATTATTCTTGTTAATGCTCTTTTAACACCATCTTCGTGAGTTCCACCTTCATGAGTGTTTATATTATTTGTAAACGAATAAATGTTCGATGTATATCCAGTATTATATTGCATTGCAACCTCTACTGAAATATTATCTTCTTCGCCTTCTAAATGAACTATTTGCTCATGTATTGGTGTTTTTCCTTTATTTAAGAACTTAACGTACTCACTTATACCGCCTTCATAAACAAATATTTCTTTTCTTGGCTCTATTTCTCTATCGTCTACTAAAATAATTCTTAATCCTTTATTTAGAAAGGCAAGTTCTCTTACTCTTTGTTTTAAGATTTCATAATCGTAAACGGTAGTTTCTTTAAATATCTCAGGATCTGCTTTAAAAGTTACGGTAGTACCTGTTCTATCTGGTGAGCATTCATCAATTACCTTAAGTGGTGCAACTGTATGACCACCATTTTCAAATCTTATATAGTATACCTTACTATTTTGGTATACTTTTACTTCTACCCAGCTTGATAAAGCGTTAACAACTGATGCACCAACACCGTGAAGTCCTCCAGATACTTTATATCCACCGCCACCAAACTTACCACCTGCGTGAAGTACTGTATAAACTGTTTCAACAGTTGAAATACCTGTTTTTTTATGAATTCCAGTTGGTATACCACGTCCATCATCTTTTACGGTTATTGAGTTATCTTTATTTATAGTTATTTCTATATCATCGCAATATCCTGCAAGTGATTCATCAATTGCATTATCAACTATTTCCCATACTAAATGGTGAAGTCCAACTGATGATGTTGAACCTATGTACATACCTGGTCTTTTCCTTACTGCTTCTAGTCCTTCTAGTACTTGTATATCCGAGGCATCATAATGTTCTTTATTTTCTTCCATAAATTATTCCTCCTTATCAAAATTACCATTATCCACAACATAAATATCAGATTTAGCCTTTAATTCATCATTTATGTCTTTTATATCAGTAGTAGTAATAAATATTTGTATATCTTCTTTAAAATAATCTATAATATTATTTTTCTTTATTTCATCTAGTTCACTAAATATATCATCTAGTAAAATAATAGGTTTTGTATGTTTTTCCTTAACAAAAACTTCTATTTCTGCTAATTTTAAACTTAAAATAGATAATCTTTGTTGTCCTTGAGATGAAAACTCTGTTACATCAAGATCATTTAAATACATCTTAAAATCATCCTTGTGGCAGCCTAAAAGAGTCGTTTTTTGGAGTAATTCATTCATAAACATAGAATTATACTTATTTATAATAAAGTCCTTTAAATCGGCTTTATTTAAGTCTTGTTCATGTATAAAACTTTTATATTTAATCTCTAAATTACCAAATCCTGCAATTTTATCAAAAACATCTTTTAAATAATTGTTTATTTTATTTATAAAATCATACCTGATTTTTACTAATTCTATGTTTTTGATAGCAAGTTTTTCCGTTAAAATGCTAAAGTAAGTTTTATCAAATTTAGCATTATTTTTTTGTTTTAAATACTCGTTTCTTTGTTTTAAAACCTGATTATATTCTTTAAGTTGAAAAACATAATCTTTCTTAAACTGTGAAAGTTCTATATTTAAAAATTTTCTTCTAGTAGCAGGAGTTCCCTTTATTATTTCTAGGTCATCAGGACAAAACATAATAACATTTAATCTAGATAAATAATTACTTATCTTTTTTTGCATAATATTATCAACAGATACCTTTTTTCCTTTTTCATTTAATAAAATAGATAGCATATGGGTATTTTTTGAATCATCAAAAAACGTTCCAGATACCTTAGTATAAAGTGCATCATTCTTTATTAAATTTAATTCGTTATGAGTTCTGTGTGATCTTGTTATTGCAAGAAAATATATACTTTCTAATACATTGGTTTTTCCTTGGGCATTGTTTCCTATAAAAATGTTAATATTTTTATTAAATTCAAAATCTATTTTAGAAATGTTTCTAAAATTATTTAACTCAAGTTTCCTTAAAAACATAATTCAGTATTTTAAAGCCCATTTAAACCACCTACACCTATTTTGAGTATACTACTACATACATACTGATTATATCACAAAATAAGGCTAATTTCTTATAATTTATAAAAAAAGATGCATTTTTTATATACTTTTCATAAAATCATGCATTCTTCTTAGTAACATTGCTTCAAGTCTAGTTGATCTAAGTATCTGATTATCTAAAATTCCATAAGAAATATGGAGTCTAAGCATTTTTCCACAAGAAAACTTAATAACCGAATCTTTTCCATCACCATCATACTCTGCTATATTATTAAAAGAAAGCCAAGTACAAGTAGATGTTCTAGGAGATTTAGTAGGAAAAAAGATAATTCTTTTACTTTCTTCTACTATTATTGGTGACTTATGCGTTATACCAGTTAACGTTTTAGTACCACAAAACCTCCCCTCGTAGCTACTACCAAAGAATTTGCAGCTATCATCTAATATTTTTATAGGAGACTTATTTATAATGTAATCCCCATTTACTTCAATTATTTTACTTCTTTCCTTGCCTATTGGTATTATTGCAAGTGTTTGTGTGTTTATTTCGTATTCATTCATATTCCAAAACCCTTTCCTTTCAAGTTATGCCAATCTATTATCCACAGTATTTTTAAGAATTTTGTCATATTTTGTTACAAAAATTAAAAAACTAGCATTTTAGCTAGTTTAGTATGTTTTTATTGGTAATATAAGTTGTAGTAAAGTATCATCCTTAGAATCTTTAATGATAATTGGCTGTACATCATTATTAAAACATAAAACAACGTCCTTACTTTCAACTGTTCTTAAAGCATCCATCATAAATCTTGAAGAAAATGCTATTTTTATATTTGTATCATTATTTTTTTCAACGTCCATCTTCTCTTCAACACGTCCGATTTCTGGTGAATTAGATGAAACTATAACTTCATTTCCATCGCATTCAAATTTAACTATGTTCTTATCTTTTTCACTAGTTAAAAGTGCTGCTCTATCTATTACATTATAAAATTCATTAGCATTTGCTTTTACTTCTAATTCAAATGATGCTGGTATTAACCTATTAACATCAGGGAACGTTCCAGAAAGTACCCTAGTTTGGAATAAAGTATTATCAAACTTAAATAAAACTTTATTACTAAATACGTGCATTTCTATATCATCATCAGTTTCTTCTAATATTTTAGTTAATTCTATTAAGTTTTTACCAGGTATTACTATGTTTATATCTTCAGATACACTATTTGATAAAGTAACATATTTTTTAGCTAATCTATAAGAATCAGTTGAGATACATTCTAACTTATCTTCGTTTATCTTAAAATTAATACCAGTTAATATTGGTCTTGTCTCTTGTGATGATATAGCAAAAGACGTTTTGTTAATTAAGTTCTTAAATTCTGTTTTTCTTATAATAATAGGTTCTTTCTTCTCTTCCATATTTAAATTAGGAAATTCTGCTGCATCCATTGAATTTAAGTTAAATTCAGAGTTTCCACAGGAAATTAATACTTTTATGTTATCTAAAAGCTCAATATTAACTATTCTACCTTCTAATTTTCTTATTATTTCTAATATATATTTACCTTGAATAACTGTAGTACCTACTTCATTTATTTCTTCTAATTTACTTTTATCTATAAATGATTCAATACTAATATCATTATCACTAGCACTTAAAAATAAACCTTCATTTGTTAAATTAAATTTTATACCAGATAATACTGGAATTAAGTTTTTACTAGATAAAGCTTTACTTACAGAATTTAAACTGTGAAGTAAAACTTCTTTTTTTATACTAAATTTCATATTATATTTCTCCTTATTATTAATAGTATTTTTATTATTACTGTGGATAATGTGGAAAACTTAAAATTTCTTTATTTTTAAAGGAAAACTAAGTGTTTTTAATCCACATCCAAAGTGGGAAAATTAACAACTATTCCACAAGTCTATTTTATTTTACTTTTTAAAGCATCAATAATATCTTTAAACTGTGGATTAGTTTTTAATTCATTATCAATTTTATCTACAGAATGCATAACCGTTGAATGATCTCTTCCACCAAATTGTATTCCTATTTTAGGAAAAGACTCATCAGTTAAGGTTCTACAAAGATAAATTGCAACTTGTCTTGGAAATGCAATATCAGCTTTTCTCTTCTTTGATTTTAAGTCTTCAACCGTTATATTATAATATTCTGCAACTACTTGCTGTATTTTTTGAATATTATTTTTAACGAATGATGACTTAGATAAATAATCTTTTAAAGCATCAATTGCAAGATTTAGGTTAATTTCACTTGTATTAAACATAGTTGCATATGCTATTACCCTAGTTAATGCTCCTTCTAATTGCCTTACGTCTGAGTCACAGTTATTAGCAATGTATGCTATAACGTCATCACTAATAGTACCGGACATATTTTGTCCAATTATTTTCTTGTGCAAAATTTCAACACGCATTTCGTATTCCGGTGGATAAATATTAACACTTAATCCCCAGTTAAACCTTGTTCTTAACCTATCCTCTAGTTTCTTTAAGTCATCTGGAGACCTATCTGATGAAATAATTATTTGTTTATTATCATCATATAAATTGTTAAAGGTATTAAAGAACTCTTGCTGTGTTTGGGTAGCCCCTCCAAGGAACTGAATATCATCGATTATTAGGACATCTATTCCCCTATACTTATCTTTAAAGCTATCTATGTAGCTGAAATTAGTACCTGTTTCGTCTTTTTTATTTAAGTTAAGAAAATCTGATATAAATTGTTCACTTGTTACGTATAGTACTTTCTTATTAGAGTTTTCAATTATATAGTTTCCTATCGCATGCATAAGGTGTGTCTTACCAAGTCCACTATTTCCGTATAAAAACAGTGGATTATATGTTTTACCAGGATTTTCTGCAACTGATACTGCGGCCATATAAGCAAACTTATTACTATCCCCTACTATAAACGAATCAAATGTGTATTTTGAATTAAGATTTGATTTTTCAGGTGTATTAAGTGGTACTCCTATGTTTTCCACAGGAATACTGGTATTTGTTTTAACTTCGTCTTCGAATACAAATTCAAAGTCAAAGCTAGTATTTGTTATTTCACTAAATACATCAGATATAGTTTGGTACCAAGTTTCTTGCAAGCTTTTCTTTTGTAGCGGCGAATCAACAAGTATTTTAGCTACATTATTATCAAGTGATACAAGCTTCGTGTTTTTAAACCAAGTATCATATGATAATGAAGATATCTTTGGTTTAATTTGCTCTAGGAAATTATCCCATAGATTATCTATGTTCATAATAACCTCCTTTCCCCCACCAACTAATTAACTAATACACATAAAAAATAGTGTATAAAACCTCGGTTGTTTACATATATTTTACCAAAAAAACTGTGGAAAAACAATGTATAATGATGTAAGAATACTTTTCCACAATAGTTATCCACAGGCAAAACCACCATATTTCAACAAAAAACGACAAAATCCACCTTTCCACAAAAAAATTATACACTTTAAAATTATAAACATTTCAAAGTTTTCCACAGCCTGTTAATAATTAATGAAATTCTTATATTTTATAAGGAAAAACAGTACATACTTGTGGAAAAGTATGTGATTAACTATTTTACACTTAAAATTATAAATTTTAGAAAATGTGGAAAAAGACTTGACAAGAAAATAGGGTATTTAAACTAAATTTTAACCAAGTTACTAATTTTAAACATTATAAACAACTTTATTTTAATATTATTTCTGTACATTAAAAAGGTTGACAATTGGTAAAATAACACTTATAATAGTCGTGTTTAAAAAGAAAAAGACGAAAAAGAGAAATTGGAGGTGTAAAGATGAAAAGACCTTTTCAACCAAATAACCATAAGAGAAAGAAAAATCACGGTTTTTTTGCAAGAAAATTAGCTGGAACTAATGTTATTAATAAAAGAAGAGCAAAAGGACGTAAAAAATTATCAGCATAATTCCACTTATTTAGGTAAGTGGTTTTTTGTTATTAGAGGTGCATTTATGAAAAAAATAAACATAGTTAAGGAAAAAAAAGATTTTGATAAAGCATTTAAATTAAGAAATCAAATATACTCTAAATATGCTTATATATATATTAAGGATAATGAAGCAGAAAATTATAGATTTGGAATATGTGTTTCAAAAAAGTTGGGAAACGCAGTTACAAGGAATTTAATAAAAAGAAGAGTAAAGGATATAATTGATAAATCTAAGTTGCATTTTGCTAATAAAGATTATATAATTGTATTAAAGAAAAGTGCGGTAAGCGCCCAGTATTTAGAATTAAAGGAAGATTTAATTAGTGTTTTAAAAAAATTTGATAGATAGGAGAAAATAGCTAGATGAAAAAACTAAAGAAAATAGGGAAGATATTGATAGTTTTTTTACTAGTTTTTTTATTAACTGGTTGTACTAAACAATTAGTTGTTGAAAAAACAAATGATAAAGGTAAAAAAACTAAAACTGTAGTAAGATATATAAAAGGAAAGAATGCAACTGGTCAGTCTTTAACGGAAAATATAATTTGTAAGCCAACTGAAAAAGAACTTATAAAGGTTTATAAAGATAATAAAGTTAATACTGATAAGTTAGTAGATTGTAAAAACTTCGTACCAAAGGTAAAAGCAAGTGAAGGATTATGGGATAACATTTTTATAAAACCTCTTGCTTGGTTAATATTAAAGTTAGGCTATTTAGTTAAAAACTTTGGACTTGCTGTAATACTTGCAGGACTTGCTATTAGATTAATTTTATATCCAGTAACAAATAAAAGTGCAATGCAATCTGAAAATTTAAAAAAGGCACAACCAGAATTACAAAGGCTAGAAAAGAAATATGCTAACAAAATGGATGATCAACAAGCTATGATGGCTAAGTCACAAGAAATGATGGCAATTTATAAAAAATATAATATATCATTATTCTCAGGATGCTTAATTGCAATTATTCAGTTACCATTATTTATAGCTTTCTTAGAAGCCATAAACAGAACTCCAGCGATATTTGAAGGTAAATTCTTAGGATTACAACTTGGAACAACACCTTGGTTTGCTTTATCTAAAGGAAACTTCTGGTATTTGATAATTCCAGTAATCGTATTTATCGTAACTTTCTTCTCATTAAAACTAAACGGAACACAAGCTACTGATAATTCAAATCCAGCTGCAGGTTCTACAAAAATGATGATGAATATGATGGTAGTTGTAATAACTATTAGTTCATTCCAACTATCAACAGCAATTGGTTTATACTGGATAACTTCAAGTTTATTTACGGTTATTCAAAATTTACTAGTAGCAAGGAGTGGTAATAGTGCAAAAATTAAAAAGTCATAAATATGAAGGAAAAAATAGTGAAGAATTATTAAATAAGGCTTTAAACGAACTTAATGCATCAACTGATGAAGTATATACAAGCATTAAAGAAGAAGCTAAAACTGGTTTATTTAAGTCTAAAAAATATGAATTAACAGTTGTTTTAAAAGATGATGTAGTAGAATATATAAAATCTTACTTAAAAGAAATAACTAGTCTTATGGGAATAAGTGTTGAGTTTGAAACACAAAAAAGACCAAATTATATAAAAGTTAATATGATGTCGGATAACAGTTCTATTTTAATCGGAAAAAATGGTAGGACAATGTCTTCACTTCAAGATTTATTAAGACAATCAATTCAAAGTAAGTTAGGAACTAGAGTAAACGTTATCTTAGACGCTAATGATTATAAAGAAAAACAAGAAAAGAACATTGAACGTTTAGCAGTTAAATTAGCTAAAGACGTTGTAAAAACTAATATAGAAGTTAAAATGGATAGGATGAACTCATATGAAAGAAGATTAGTTCATAACAGATTATCTAATTTTAAAGGAGTTACAACAGAAAGTACTGGTGAAGAACCAAATAGATGTGTTGTAATTAAACCTGTGGAGAAATAGAAATATTTCTTCTTTTTATTTTTTAATATGTTATAATACTTCTAACAAAGGGATGTGATTTAAAGTGAATGATACAATAGTTGCAATATCAACAGCACTTGGAGAAGGTGCAATATCTATTATTAGAGTATCAGGAGATGATGCTATAAAAATAATTAATCCTTTATTTGATGGTAAAGATTTAGAAAAAGCATCAAGTCATACGATAAATTATGGTCATATAGTATATAATGGTGAAATTATAGATGAGGTATTATTATCAATTATGAAAGCACCTAAAACGTATACAAAAGAAGATGTAATAGAAATAAACACTCATGGATCAATTGCTGTTGTTAATAAAATAATGGAAATATTACTTCTTGAAGGTTGCAGATTAGCAGAACCTGGTGAATTTACTAAAAGGGCATTTTTAAATGGTAGAATAGATTTGACCGAATCAGAAGGAGTTATGGACTTAATAAATTCTGAAACAGAACTAACTAGAAAAATGGCTATTAATGAGTTATCAGGTAATGTTTCTAGGTTAATAACAGATACAAGAGAAGATATAATAAGTTTAATATCTAATATAGAAGTAAATATAGATTATCCAGAATATGAAGATATAGAAGTAGTAACAATAAACAAAATAAGAGAAAAAGTAAGAGAAATAAAAGAAAAATTATTAAAGACATTAAAATTATCAGAGGATGGAAAAATATTAAAAGATGGTATTAAAACGGTTATATTAGGGAAACCAAACGTAGGTAAATCAAGTCTTTTAAATGCTTTATTAGAAGAAGAAAAAGCCATTGTAACAGATGTAAAAGGTACAACTCGTGATATAGTAGAAGGAAGTATTTTAGTAGGTGGTGTAAAACTTAATTTAATAGATACAGCAGGTGTTAGAAAATCAGATGATATAGTTGAAAAAATAGGTATTGAAAAGAGTTTAAACTTAATAGATGAAGCAGAGTTAGTATTACTTATTTTGGATGCTAGTTGCCCTTTAAGTGATGAAGATAAGTATTTGCTAGAAAAAACTAAAGATAAAAAAAGAATTATAATAATGAATAAAATAGATTTAAAGTTAAATAATTCTTATATGGATGATGTTATAAAAATAAGTGCTAAAAATAACGAGGGAATAGAAGAAATAAAAGATGCAATAAAAGAATTGTTTAATGTTGGAACATTTATGAGCAAAAACTTAACATTTTTTACTAATGTAAGACAAATATCTTTATTAAAGTCTGCTATTAAATCATTAGAGGACGTAGAACAAGGTATTAAAGAAGAAAGAGAAATAGATATGATTGAAATAGATTTAAAATTGGTATGGGAAAAACTAGGAGATATAATAGGAGCTAATTACACGGAAGAATTAATTGATAATTTGTTTAGTAGATTTTGTTTAGGAAAGTAGATACATTTTAAGAACTTGGATTTATCCAAGTTTTTATTATATGTGACATAATATGAGCTTTTTTTCAAATTACATATATATAATAGATGAATTTGAGGAGGAGCTTATTATGAATTATTACGAAGAAATAAAAGATTTGATAGAAAAAAAGGAAGTAACAGATGGGGTAAGAAGACTTAGTTATAATAGTGATAAGTTAAAAACTTATTATGAAATAGGCAAGTTATTAGTAGAAGCACAAGGAGGAGAAGAAAGAGCAAAATATGGTAATAGTTTAATTAAAAAGTGGTCATTAAAATTAGTAGAACAATATGGTAGCGGATATAATATATCTAATTTAAAAAGAATGAGGCAATTTTATACAATAATTCAAAAAGGTGCCCCGCTGGAGCACCAATTAAATATTAGTTGGACAAATTGGAAATATTTACTTCCAATCAAAAATGAAAATGAGAGAAATTATTACATAAATCAGTGTATTTTAAATAATTTATCTAAAAGAGAACTTGAAAAACTTATAAAAGAAAAGGCTTATGATAGACTATCTTACGCTGATAAAAATAACATCAAGATTATAAATTTTAAAAATGAAGCTAGTTATAGTTTAAAAGATATGCTTTTAGATCCAATTATAATAAAATCACCTGGAAATGAAAACCTAAGTGAAAAAGTACTAAAAAAATACATATTAGATGAATTAAGGGATTTTTTCTTACAATTAGGTTCAGGATTTCTGTATGCTGGAAGTGAGTATAAATTAGATTATTATGGAAAACATTTTTATGTGGATATCCTTTTATTTAACATTAATTTAAATTGTTATATTCCGGTAGAACTAAAGCTTAATAGTACTAATTATAAAGATGTAAGCCAGGTTCAGTTATATAGAAAAATAATAGATAATACCATAAAAAAGAAGTATCATAACAAAAGTATAGGATTAATTATATCTAAAAAGAATGATAATTTTATATTTGAATATGTAAATGATGAGGGAGTTTATTTAATTAGTTATGATTTAGAAAAAGTTATATAAAATTTTAATAACTAATTAACTTTTTTATCATATTATTGTATAATACCAAAAGAAAAGCAGGTGAAAGTATGAAATACGATGTTATAGTTGTTGGAGCAGGACACGCTGGATGTGAGGCAGCACTTGCGTGTGCAAGAATGAGAAAAAATACGCTTCTTATAACAATTAATATTGATAATATAGCAGATATGCCTTGTAATCCTTCTATAGGAGGTTCTGCTAAAGGTATTGTTGTAAGGGAAATTGATGCATTAGGTGGTGAAATGGGACGTAATGCAGATAAAACTCTTCTTCAAATGAAGATGCTTAATCGCTCTAAGGGACCTGCTGTTAGAAGTTTAAGAAGTCAGGCTGATAAAGTAACTTACAAAAAAGAAATGTTAAAAACATTAAGAAATACAGAAAATTTAACAATTAAAGAAGCAATAGTATCTGACCTTTTAGTAGAAAATAACAAAATTGTTGGTATAACAACTGAAGATGGAGAAACAATTTATTGTAAAGCTTGTATATTAACTACTGGTACTTATTTAAAAGCCGATATATTAGTAGGAGATAAAAGAACTAAAGAAGGCCCACATGGCGAAAAAAGAGCTAATTTTTTAAGTGACAATTTAGAAAAATTAGGTTTTAAATTACTTAGGTTAAAAACGGGAACACCACCTCGTATAGAAAGATCTTCAATTGATTTTAGTGTACTTAAAAGAGAAGACGGAGACGACTGTAAGCTAACTTTTTCATTTGATGATATAGCATATTATGATTATAAAAACCAGGTACCTTGCTATTTAACTTATACTAACTTAAAAACTCATAAAATAATTATGGATAACTTAAATAAATCCGCTATGTATGGTGGTTTTTATGAAAAATTAGGAACAGGGCCTAGGTACTGTCCTTCAATAGAAGATAAGGTGGTTCGTTTTAAAGATAAAGAAAGACATCAATTATTTTTGGAACCAGAAAGCATGTATTATGATGATATATATTTACAAGGTTTTTCAACTTCTATGCCGCACAACGTTCAAGAAGATATGGTTCACTCTTTAAAGGGATTAGAACACGCTAAAATATTAAGATATGCTTATGCAATAGAATATGATGCGATAGATCCACTTCAATTAAAACCATCTTTAGAGACAAAGGTGGTGGAAAACTTATTTACTGCGGGTCAAATAAATGGTACCTCGGGGTATGAAGAGGCCGCAGGTCAAGGTATAGTAGCGGGTATTAATGCTAGTTTAAAATTAGATAATAAAGAACCTTTAATCCTTTCTAGAAGTGATGCTTATATTGGTGTTTTAATAGATGATTTAGTAACAAAAGGAACTATAGAACCATATAGATTACTTACTTCTCGTGCAGAATTTAGACTTTTACTAAGAAGTGATAATGCCGATTTAAGATTAAGTGAAAAAGCTTATAAAATAGGTTTATTAAGTGAAGAAAGACATAATAAATTATTAAATAAAATAGAAGAAATAAAAGAAATAGAAGAGGATATTAAAAATATTACTTTTCCTAAGGAAAAATGTAACTTATCAGAATATTTAAAAAGACCAGAAGTTAAAATAATAGATTATGTGGATAAATTAAATAAAAAATATAGTAAAGAAGCATTAGAGCAAGTGGAAATTAATCATAAATATGAGGGTTATATTATTAAAGCAAAAAAAGAAGCAGAAAAAATGATTAAGTTAGGTAAAAAACAGATACCAGAAGATATAGATTATAAAAAAGTTGATAATTTAGCTACTGAAGCAAGGCAAAAACTTGAAAAAATAAGACCAAGAACCATTGATCAGGCAACACGTATTAGTGGTGTTAATCCATCAGATATAGCAATTTTAATGGTTTATTTAAAGAGGTTTTATAATGAATAAAGAAGAATTTGTAAAAGAAGTAGAAAAGTTAGGTATAAGTGTAGATGATAAAATACTTAAGAGTTTAAATACTTATTATGAAATGTTAATAGATTATAATAGTCATACAAATTTAACTAGAATAACGGATGAAGAAGATGTATATTTAAAACATTTTTATGATAGTTTAACTCTAATTAAGGCTGTTAAATTAAATAATCAAACTCTTCTTGACGTAGGGACGGGAGCAGGATTTCCCGGCTTAGTTTTAAAAATAGTATTTCCAAATCTTAAAGTAACACTTGTTGACTCTTTAAATAAAAGAATTATATTCTTAAAAAGTGTTATAGAAAAGTTAAATTTAAAAGGTATTAATGCTATTCATGAAAGGATAGAAGACTATGCAAAAATAAGTAGAGAATCCTTTGATATAGTAACTTCTCGTGCGGTAGCATCCCTTCCTGTTTTATCAGAAATGTGCATTCCTTTAGTTTGTGAGAAAGGATTGTTTATTCCAATGAAAGCAGATGCAAAAGATGAGATAAAATCATCACAAAACGCTATAAAAACACTAGGAGGAGTGTTAAGAGATACCATTTTATTTAAACTACCAAAGGATGCGGGAGAAAGAACTTTAATAATTATAGAAAAAATTAATAAAACAAGTGTTAAATATCCAAGAAAATTTAGTGAAATTAAGAAAAAGCCATTGTAATAAGGGCTTTTTTATTATATTATTATATTAAAGATAGGGGATGGCAATATGTTTAATAATGATATGAATAACAATCAAAATTTTAACAATGGAAACAACAATTTTGGAAATAATCAAAACATGAATGGTGGATTTACAAGCGCGCCGGGCTCTTTTAAGCAACCTTGGCAGCAAAATAATGGGTATCAACAACCGGTGTTTGATAACAACATTAATAATAATTTAAATAGTGGTCCTATAAATAAGGCTCCTATATTTAATAATGTTAATACTTTAAATAATGGTTATCCTATGCAAAACCAAAACGGATATCAAATGCCTGGGATAGATTATAACGCTATGCCATCTTTTCAAACAGAAACAAATGATATACCACCAGAACTTGGTGAAATAAAAAATTTAAATGAAGCAACAGTAGCGCAGGCTCCAACAATGGATGTTTTAGGGCCAATGAACATAATGCCAGATACGTTACCTAACGCTAATACTGACAAATTGGATGCTTATGAAAACGGAAGTTTAAACATAAATAATATGGAATCCCAAATGAATCAGGTATATCAAGCTCCAACGTTTAATAATGTAAATCCTTCATCTAACTATGAGATGCCAAACCAAAATATGAATATGAACGCTAATGATTCTTACAATAACAGTTTTAATGTAGATAAAGTAAATAATGGATACCAAGCACCAAACATAAATAATCCATATAATAATATAACACCTAATATGAACCAAGGATTTAATTTTGAAAGTCCAACGCCAAATAATAATTTTAAAAACAATTTTAATCAAAATGTATCTAATAACATACCAAACTATAATCCAGTAGATGTTAACTTAAATAATCCAGTAAACGGTGCAAGTGAAGGATCAAATTTAGAAAATAATTTAAGTGGTTATAATGAAACTCAGTCATATAACATGCCACAAGAAGAAAATCACGGTTCATATAATTTACCTGAAAATAACGTAAATACTAATTTAGAAGAAACAAAAGAGAAATTACAAAATAGTAATGAAACTTCAAAAGAACCTGAAAAAGAGGATAAAAAAGAAGATTTAGATGCTGAAATTAAAGAAGAAAACGAAGAAAATAATGATACAAAATTAACTGATCTTGGATTAGATGAAAGTTATACTGAACCTGATATGTTAGAAATAATGGATATTGATAATGAAGAAAATGAAAAGTCAGATCATGCTGCATTAGAAAGTAAAGAATCTAATACTGATGAGTCTATTAATATTAATGAAAGTCAAAATACCAATGAACAGTTACTTGGTTCTGTTTCAAAAAATGTTCAAAGAATAAAGGATTTAATAGAAGAGCTAAAGAATAATGGAGCAGATATAGAGTTAGAAGAATTTGATTTTGAAACGATGTATCAACTAATAGTAAAATTAAACAAATAAGGTTATTATAGTAACCTTTTTTTGGTATAATTATAGTTATGGAGGGATATATTTATGAAAATAGGTATAGCAAGTGATCATAGAGGATTTGAAACCAAAGAAAAAATGACAAAATATTTAATAGAAAAGGGTTATGATGTAATTGATTATGGAACATATAGCAAGGATAGAACTGATTATACAAAGTATGGTTTTATTTTAGGTGAAAATGTTTCAAATAAAACAGTTGAATATGGCATTGCAATATGTGGTAGTGCAGTTGGTATATCAGTTGCGTGTAACAAGGTAAAAGGTGTTAGATGTGGAAAGATTAATACCGTAAAAGAAGCAATTCACGCTAAAGAAAATGACTTTGTAAATATAATTGCAATATCAGGTGAAAGCGATTTTGAAAATAATACTAAAATAGTAGATGCATTTTTAAATGCTAAAGAAAATTTAAGTGATCCAGCTTATAAGTCTAGAGTTGATCAAATAACAAAATACGAGGAAACAAATGAATATTAAACTAGTTTTATATTGCATCTTTATTCCGTTTAGTATATGGATAATAACATCTACTAATTTAGATAAGATTTTTAAGAAGAATAGTATTATGCAAATACATTCATTTTATATAGCAATATCACTTTGTTTATCTTATTTACTGGTTAACTTTTTTGTTGATATTTCAAATACTATTGCAAGCCTTTATTAAGGAGGAAAAATGTTCAAAAAGATAATTCTTTTTACTTTGATTATTATTTTAATACCTCTTTTAATAGTAGGTATAAATGATAAAGAAAAGATAATTTATAAAATAAAGTATGGTAGTATAAGTAATAAGACGGTAAGAGTAAAAAGAACAAAGACAAATGAAGTAGTTGAAGTTCCAATTGAAGAATATGTAACTGGTGTAGTAGCGGGCGAAATGCCTGCTTCATTTAATATTGAGGCACTAAAGTCTCAGGCAGTTGCATCAAGAACGTATGCACTAAAAAAAACAGAAGTAAAAAAAGAAGACTATGATGTTTTAGACTCAGTTAGTAATCAGGTATATATAAATTATGATGAAATGAAAGAAAAGTGGCAAAATAATTATGATGCTTATTTAAAAAAAATTAAAGAAGCAGTAAATTCTACTAAAGGAGAAGTAATTTTATATAACAATAATTTAATAGATGCTGTATTTTTTTCAACAAGTAATGGCTATACAGAAAATAGCAAAGACGTATTTTCTAGTGATAAGCCATATTTAGTAAGTGTTTCATCAAAGTGGGATGAGACAGAATCCCCCGCATTTTCAAGTACAAAGGAAGTTTCAAAAAGCGAATTTTTATTTAATTTAGGATTTAGTGATAAAGATAATATAGATATAACTGATATAAAAAGGACAGAATCAAACAGGGTAAAAAGTATAAAAGTAAATGGTAAAACTTTTTTAGGAACTAAAATAAGAAGTGTTTTTGGCTTAAAATCAACTAGTTTTAAAATAAAAATAACAGACGATAAAGTTATATTTGATGTAAACGGATATGGACATGGTGTCGGAATGAGTCAATACGGCGCTAACGGAATGGCAAAAGAAGGATCTAATTATAAAGAAATATTAACTCATTATTATAAAAATTGTGAAATAAAAAAAATAAATTAATGTATAATTTCTCTCATTTGGTAAAAACTTAAAATGAGAGGTGATAATAATGAAAAAAAGAAAACTAAAACCATTTGTAAAAATATCCTTATTATTAGTTGTTTTACTAGTATGTTCTATTGGAATAAGTACGTTAATCAATAATAAAACAAAGACAGTATCAAAACAAAATGATGATTTTACTTACGTAAATGACTACATATTTGATAACTATTATCCAGTAGTAAACCAAGATGAAAAAATAAAAAGACCATACTCAAGTGAAAAGGTAAGTATTTATAAAGCTTTTTATGAACAAGATGCATCAGAAGAAGAACAAAAAAACGCAATTATATATCATGAGGGAATATATATGCAAAATTCTGGTGTAACATATAAAGCAGATGAAACGTTTGATGTTCTAGCAAGTATATCAGGCACGGTAACTAACGTATCTGATGATACATTACTTGGCAAGACGGTTGAAATAAGAAACTCAACGGAGTTAATCGTACTTTATCAGTCACTAGGAGAAGTTGCTGTTAAAAAAGGTGATACAGTATCTCAAGGTCAAATAATAGGTAAAAGTGGTAACTGCACTTTAAATAATGATATAGCAAATGGCTTACATTTTGAAATTTACAAAAATGGCTCAGTAATCAATCCAGAAAAATATTTTGATAAATCTATAAAAGATTTAGAAAGCAATTAATATTGTGTTTTAAATAATTATATAATTTATAAAGGAGATGATTACTTGGACATAAAAAGTAGAGTAATTAATGAAGCAAATTATATAATTAATACAAAAAATACAATTAGACAAACAGCTAAATACTTTAACAAAAGTAAAAGTACCATCCATGATGATTTACATAATAAATTAAAGAAAATTGATAAATCATTATATGCAAAAGTAAGTGATATTTTAAATTATCACTTTTTAATAAAGCATATAAGAGGTGGTGTTTCAACTAAGCTAAAATATGCTAAGGAATAAAATGAAAAACAAAGATATAGGAATTGATTTAGGTACGGCCAATATTTTGATATACGTTAAAGGTGAGGGTATAGTTCTATCTGAACCAAGTGTTGTTGCAATGGATAAAGATACTGGAAAAGTTTTAGCAATAGGCGAAAAAGCTCATGAAATGCTCGGAAGAACTCCCGGAAGTGTTATCGCAGTTAAGCCTTTAAAAGATGGGGTAATCGCTGATTTTGATAAAACGGAAATAATGCTTGATTACTTCATTAAAAAGATAAAAGGAAAGACTATTTTTTCAAAACCAAGGATTCTTATATGTTGTCCATCTAACATAACTCAAGTTGAAAAAAACGCAATAAAAGAAGTTGCTGAAAGAACTGGAGCAAAAAAAGTATATGTAGAAGAAGAACCTAAAGTAGCAGCTATAGGTGCAGGTCTTTCAATTGATATGCCAACTGGTAATATGGTAATAGATATTGGTGGTGGGACAACTGATATAGCAGTTTTATCTTTAAATGGTATTGTTTATAGTGAATCTATAAAACTTGCTGGTAATACGTTTGATACTGATATAATTAAATATATCAAAAACAAATATAAGCTATTAATTGGTGAAGTAACCGCAGAACAGGTGAAAATAAAAATAGGAACAGTATCATCTAAAGAAAAGGAAAAAAAGATGGAAGTAAGAGGACGGGATTTATTATCTGGTCTTCCAAAGACAATAACGGTAACTTCAAATGAAATTAAAGAAGCTATAAAAGATAGTGCTGAAATGATAGTACATGCCGCTAAACTAGTATTAGAGAAAATTGAACCTGAACTTGCCGCTGACATAATAGATAAAGGAATTGTTTTAACCGGTGGTGGAGCCTTATTAGATGGCTTGGATAAATTAATTGAAAAGGAAATAAAAGTACCAACTAAGGTTGCAGAAAGCCCTTTAACTTGTGTTGCAGAAGGGACCGGAATTATACTAGATAACCTCATCTAAAAGAAATTCATGATTTGAATTTCTTTTTTAAATGTATAATTTTTTTATTACCATTAATTTACAACTAAAAATATAAGTGATATAATTACAATCGGGTGAGTGTTAGATGGTAAACTTTATACTTTGCGATGACAATGAGCATATTAGAAAACTTAATGAAGCAATTATTTCTAAGATTGTTATGCCATATGACTTTGATTATGAAATTCACTCTTTTGATAAGTATAATATGAAACTTAAAAATCTAATAAACGAACCAAAAGATTTTAAAATTTATATATTAGATTTAGAAATGCCTGGTAAATCAGGACTTGAAATAGCAAAAGAGATTAGAAAAGTAGACTGGGATAGCATTATTATGATACTAACATCACACGATGAATTAGAGTTAAGCATATTAAAGCAAAAACTATTAATCCTAGATTTTGTATCAAAGTTTGATAACTATGAAGAACGTTTAAAAGAAAATATCAAGATGTTTGTTAATAAGATTAATACTCAAAAGGTACTTAGTTTTAAACAACATAATGAACATCATCACGTAAAGTTAAATAATATATTGTATGTATACCGTGATAATGCAACAGAAAAAACGGTAGTTGTTACCATCGAAGATGAATATGCAATAAGGGAGACGCTTTCTAGTATTGCAAATAAGCTCGATTTTAGATTTGTACAGACTCACAGAGCTTGTTTTGTTAATATTGATAAAATAGAAAGCGTTGATTTTAAAAACAACATTATTTATTTAAATAATGATTCAAGTATAGATTATTTATCTAGAAATTATAAAAAGAAATTGAGGAAGATCTTATGAGTGTAGAAAAGGTGTTAGTTAGTGTTATTGCTGCTTTGTTTCAAGGATTAGCGGCAACCATAATAATAAGCAAACAAACCATGTTAAAAAATAAAAATAGAGTTTTAAAATTATTTTTAAGTTTATGGCTATATTGTATTTTTGCATATTTGTTTATACCTAATTCGTTAAGGTTTATTTCTTTTATAACAATAGTTTCCTTAGTGTTATATTTCTTGTTAAAAATTCAAAAGAGTGAAGTATTAATCTTTTCGTTTAATACTGAATTAATAGTTTGTTTTTCAGAAATTTTAATTTCTTTATTACTAGTTTTTTGCGGATTAGAATCAAAGGATATAGTAAGTAATCCATTTTATAATTTGTTAGCAAATGTATTAATATCACTTGTTTCAATTTTATTAATATATTTAAAGCCAGTTAATATGATTTTGAAAAAAGAGATAAATATTGTTACAAGAAATAGAAGAATAACAAAATATATTTATGTTTTTACATTTATATTATATTTGGTATTATTAAAAAATGGTTTTGAAGTTTTAATGATGTCTAATTACTATATAAATCTATTATTTATGATCAGTATTATATTAATAATAGTTATAATATTAAAAAACGAATCTAAGTATGAACAATTAAAAGAAGAAAACAAGCAGATGCTTAATTATGTTACTAAGTATGAAAAAATTATTACTGCTCAAGGTAAAACCAACCACGAATTTAAGAATCAACTAATGGTAATTAGAGGATATGCACAGATGCATTCGGATAAAATAATAGAATATATTGATGAAATAGTTGAAGATTCAAATAAGGCTGGTAGTAGTTATTTAATTAGTCAACTTAATAATTTTCCGGATGGTGGTATTAAAGGACTTTTATATTATAAATTATCAATTATGGAAGATGAGAATATAAAATATTCTATCAATGTTGAAAAGGGGGTTAAAACAAAACTTAAGACATTAAGTACTAATAATTATAAGAACATAACTAAGATATTAGGAGTTTTACTAGATAATGCAATAGATGCTAGTAAGAAAAGTAAACATAAGAAAATAAATATATCCGTTATAAAAGATAATAAAAACATAATCTTTAAAATTTACAATACTTATAAAGGCAAAATAGACATAGAAAAGGTTGGTACCGGTTATACTTCAAAAGGTAAGGGACATGGATATGGATTAAGATTAGTAAAAGATATAATAAATGAGGATAAACTATTTAATATTAGTCATAATTTAGAAGATAACTATTTTGTATCAAGTTTATATATAAAAAAATAAAAATCAGGATTTCCTGATTTTTTCTTGTTATAAAATTATCTTTCTATCATTGCTTTTGGCATAGAAGGCTCATCTATGAATGCTATTATGCATCCTGCTGATGCTGTTGCTGCAACTGCTGCTCCTAATGCTGTTAATACTGAAATAACTGCTGCTTTCATTACTATATCCTCCTTTACTAGATTATTTAAACACTAATTACTTAGTGTTTAAACCATAATTCTTATAATTTTTATAAGGCATTTTAAATGCTTTATATGTAAGTGGAGATATTAATATACATTCTATAATAAGTCCAAATATTAAAACGTTTATGATTAAATTATTTGTTATTAATAATGTTATTATGAAATAACTTATTACAACTATTACTGAAAGGATTTTAAATCTAATTCTTTTTTTCTTTTTGATCAATGGCCTTTTTACCGTATCTGCTGGTGCATAAGCTGCTACTAATATAAAAGCTATTAAATAAAGTAAATATAAAACTACTTTGTCTAGCACTATATATTTAGAAAGAAATGCTCCTCCTAGAAACAATATACTTGAAAATAGTAAGCATATCCATGATTTGTTAGCGTGCATTCCAAATGCAAACATTCTGATAAAGTTAAATGTTATAAGTAAGAATAGTAATTCTTTAGCAATTTTTAAAATAAAAGCTAAAATAAATATTACTATTGTTTTAGTTATTGTTAGATATATACCTTCTATTCCATACATAATTTCATCCATTTTATCATCTGAATAAGAAGGATATTGTTTTTTTATTGCAATTCTAATAGAATTTAGTAAACGTTTTTTCATACTTCACCTCGTTTATCTAATTTATGATTTAATTTTAGTATACTTAAACTAAAAAGATATTTTATTAGTTTTAAATCATAAATAAATAAGCTAAAAATAATTTATTTATTATTTAAAACAAACATTTTTTACCTTTTAACTTCAAAAAATTACCATTTAGCTTTATTTTCATCTTTTTGACGAATAATTTTGTATTATTAAATAGTCGTTTGCGAAATTTGTCGAAATTTGATGAACGCAAATGGTTGAAATCAGGTGTTTACATGCGGTATATTAGTATTGTAAGCAATAAGGGAAGTGAGGTGTACGTATGACGAGATTGGGTAAGATAAAGTGGTTCAATAATGAAAAAGGATACGGCTTTATCGAAGGCGAACATGATGAAGATATCTTTGTTCATTATTCTGCAATCAAACAAGATGGTTATAAATCACTATCTGAAGGACAAATGGTAGAGTATGAATTATTAGAAACTGAAAAGGGATTACAAGCTATCAATGTCAAAGAAGTATCAAATGCTACTGTTAGATAGTAGCATTTGTTTTTGTATTGTGATATAATTTAATTGTAGGAGGATTGATAATATGAAGTACAACATTCGTGGTGAAAAAGTAGAAGTAACTGAAGCAATAAGATCTTATATAGAAGATAAGATTGGAAAACTTGATAAGTACTTTGAAAACGCTGATAACATAACTGCAAGTGTGGTAATTAAGGTTCGCGGAAAAGAACAAAAAATTGAGATAACAGTACCAGCTATGCATTATACGTTAAGAAGCGAAGAAGCACATTCAGATTTGTATGCAGCTATCGATTTAACAGTTGATAAGCTAGAAAGGCAAATAAGAAAACATAAAACGAAGATCAATTCTAAAAACAAGAAAAACGTAATTCAAAACTTTGAAATTGATTTAGAAGATAAGTTTGAAGAAGATGAATCAAAGGTTTTAAAAAGAAAGAAAGTAGATATGAAACCTATGGATGAAGAAGAAGCTATAATGCAAATGGAAATGTTAGGACATTCATTCTTTGTATTTAAAAATGCTGAAACTAATAATATTTGCGTTCTATATCTAAGAAAAGATGGAAATTACGGAATTATTGAAACAAATTAATAATAAACTTAAAGGAAAATAGTTAAAAATCTTTAATTATTTTCTTTTTTTTGTTACAATATTTTTTAAGGAGATGATTTGAATATATGTTAGGATTTTTAAAGAAAATTTTTGATCATGAATATAAAGAATTAAAGAAGTTTAAATTAATTGCAGATGAAGTATTTGAGTTAGATGATAAATATAAAAAGATGACTGATAAACAACTTCAAGGATGCACTAATAAATTAAAAAAGAGATTAAAAGATGGTGAAACGGTAGATGATATATTACCAGATGCTTTTGCAGTAGCTAGAGAAGCAGCTTACCGTGTAATTGGGGAAAAGCCATTTTATGTACAGGTTTTAGGAGCCCTTGCAATTCATTTTGGTAATATTGCAGAAATGAAAACTGGTGAAGGTAAAACTTTAACTTGCGTTATGCCAGCATACTTAAATGCATTAACTGAAAAAGGTGTTCACGTAGTAACGGTTAACGAATATTTAGCAACTCGTGATGCTGAGTGGATGGGTCAAATATATAGATTTTTAGGATTAACAGTAGCTGTTAACTTAAGAGAAATGTCATCTAAGGAGAAAAAAGAAGCTTATAATTGTGATATTTTATATTCAACAAATAACGAATTAGGTTTTGACTACCTAAGAGATAACATGGTTGTTAACGCTGAGGATAGAGTTCAAAGACCACTTCATTTTGCAATTATAGATGAGGTTGACTCTGTATTAATTGATGAGGCTAGAACTCCACTTATAATATCTGGTGGTGTTATGAAGTCAGCTAATCTTTATAAGGATGCTGATAGATTTGTTAAAACTTTAAGAGAAAATGAAGATTATACAATAGATGAAAAAACAAAAGATATAACCTTAACAGATCAAGGAACAGAAAAAGGTGAAAAATATTTTAGAATAGCAAACCTTTATGATATTGAGCATTCTGCATTAGTTCACCACGTTAATCAAGCATTAAAAGCAAACTATACAATGCATAATGATGTTGATTATGTTGTTCAAGAAGGTAAGGTTGTAATTGTTGACCAATTTACCGGAAGACTTATGCCTGGTAGAGCATTTTCTGACGGGCTTCATCAAGCAATTGAAGCTAAAGAAAACGTAGAAATAGAAGAAGAAACAAAGACACTTGCTACTATTACATTCCAAAATTACTTTAGAATGTATGAAAAGTTATCTGGTATGACAGGTACTGCTAAAACAGAGGAAGAAGAATTTAGAAACATATATAATATGTATGTAATTGAAATTCCAACTAACTTACCAGTAATAAGAGTTGATGCAGCTGATTTAATTTATTCAACAAAAGAAGAAAAATATAAGGCAATAATCGCCGAAATTAAAAGAAGACACGAAAAAGGACAACCAGTATTAGTTGGTACAATTGCCATAGAAACCAATGAATTATTAAGTAGTATGCTAAAGAAAGCTCATATAAAGCATGAAATATTAAATGCTAAAAACCATGCAAGAGAAGCAGAAATAATTGCAAAAGCAGGTGAGAAGGGCTCTGTTACTATTGCAACTAATATGGCAGGACGTGGTACTGATATCAAGCTTGGAGAAGGTGTTAAAGAGTTAGGTGGATTATGCGTAATAGGTACTGAAAGACACGAGTCAAGACGTATAGATAACCAGTTAAGAGGACGTTCAGGTCGTCAAGGAGATCCAGGTTATAGCCAATTTTTCGTATCATTTGAAGATGAATTAATGGTAAGATTTGGTACTGATAGATTTAAGTCTATCTTAGAAATGGCTGGTTTAGATAGTGAAAGAAATATGCGTAGTAAAACTATTACAAGATCAGTTGAAACGGCACAAAAAAGAGTTGAAGGAAACAACTTTGATGCACGTAAACATTTATTACAATATGATGATGTAATGGGTAAACATCGTGAAATAATGTATGCTAGAAGAAATGAAATACTAGACAATGAAGATGTTCACAACTATGTTATTAATACAATGAAAGAACTTATTGAATTACTAGTAAGAAGACACACTAATGAACATGGTGTAATTTTAGAAGCTGATTGTAATGAAATAGTTGAATATGTAAATGAAAACTTACTTAATAATTCTAACTTAAAATTATCTGAAATATTAAATAAGGAAATAAATGACATAATTGATGTTATACAAAGCAAGGTATTAAAAGAATATGAAGAAAAAATAAAAGAATTACCTGATGAAATAAGAAAAGACTTTGAAAAAGCTATAAGCTTACAAGTTATTGATAACTATTGGATGGAACATATTAATACTATGGACCATTTAAGAGAAGGTGTTTCATTAAGGGGTTATGCTAATGAGGATCCTCTTCAAGCTTATATAAGAGAAGGATTTGAATTATTTGATAAAATGTTAGATAACATTTGTAAAGATACTACTTTGTATTTATTAAAAGCTGAAATAAGACAAAATTTGCAAGCAAAGCAAGTTAAGGGAAGTACTAACGAAGCAAAAGAACAAGGAGTAAAAAAGACTATTAAAAAGGGTAAGAAAATAGGACGTAATGACATGTGTCCATGTGGAAGTGGAAAGAAATATAAGCAATGTTGTGGTAAATAAACTCGCAAACCCGTATAAAATAAGGGATTGCGGGTTTTTCTATGATTACAATATTTAGGTAATTTTAGGCATGTCTTTTGTCTTAGATAAGTTGTTGAATAAAAACTTGCAATTTTTCAATAAAAAATTAATATTAATTACTATCTGATGTAATAAGAGGCTAAGATTTATTCTTAGTCTTTTTATAATTTATGATATAATGAATGTAGGTGGTTTTATGTCTAAAGTATCTAATGTTATAACAATGCTAGAATTGTTACAAAACGGAAAAAAATATAGTATTAATGAACTTTCTAAAGAGCTTGAAGTATCAGAAAGGATGATTAGAGTTTATAAAGAAGATTTAGAAAAAGCAGGAATTTATGTAGATACAATTATGGGACCATATGGAGGATATGTATTAAATCAGCAGATTCGTATGCCAATTAGAAAATTTAAATTAAAAGATACAAAATTATTAGATAAATATATATTAAAAGAAAAAGATAAGAAGATAAAAGAAGAATTAATTATGCTTCAAGATAAAATAAAAGGAGTTTATATAGGGAGCAAACAAGAAGAAAAAGAGTTAAATTTAAAAGAAGAAACTGGAAAAAAATACAATTTGTTAACAAGAGCCATAAAAGAAAAAAGAAAAGTTAAATTATTGTATTATTCTTATGGTAAGGGTGAAAATCAAAGAATTATATATCCTGCTGAAATGTTTTTGTTTCAAAATGGTTGGTACTGTGCAGCATTTTGTGAAATGAGACAAGATATTAGACATTTTGAATTGAAAAGAATAATAAATTGTGAATTATTAGATGAAAAATATGAGTAGACGAAATATTGCCTCCTTTTAAGTTATAGTTAACTTAAAAGGAGAATTATTATGGAAAATAAAAAATTTATAAAACTGATATTAAATGATGAATATATTAATTGGATTAATATTTTTATTGAACAATATGGGGAATTTGACGATTGCTATTTTCTGCACAACGGTAGAGAATTTTTAAGTGAAAAAGACCTTATTTTTATTGGTTATATATCAACTTTGTTTGATCAAATTAATAAATATGGCTTTAAAAATGGAATTACATTTAAAAATACATTTTGTTATTTGCTAAAATACAATGAAAAATTTTATGAAATTTTTGATAACGGAGATTGTTACTGTTGTAAAATTGGTGAAAAAGATGATAATGTGCCAGTAATAGACTATAATCAATTCAAAAAATATTATCAAAAAAATATGCAAGTTAATTTTGATATTTTAAAAGAAAGAGTTATTGATTCATTAGAATCTACTGATTTGAAATTTATTAGAAAAGAATTATCTAAATTAAGTGGTCCAACATTATTTAGTGGTGTTGGAGGCTCAAGTGTGGTTAGTGAATTTGGAGCAAAGGTTATTAATGCTAAAAACGGTATAGTTTCAATAAATAGTGAGCCAAGAGACTTCTTATATCAAAATAATAAAGCATTTAAAAATGTTATATCGTGTAGTTACAGCGGAAATAATTACGGAGTTGAATTATCTTTTGAAAATCAGTTAAAAAAATATCTATTATCCAACAACTCTTTTAATGATAGTGATGTAACTTATTTAAAATATAATACTAATATTCCAAAAGAAAATAGTTTTATTTCTGTTGGTGCTACATTAATTCCGGTAAGCATATTAATGGACTATTATTTAAATGGACAAAAAGATTTGATATTAGATTGTATAGAAGAATCATCATTTGAATTTGATTTAGAAAGTGATATATACGAAATATTTAGTGGTTACGATACAAGTGTGGCATCAAAATATTTAGAATCAACTATGGTTGAATCCGGAATTGGAATACCAATAGTTCATGATAAATATTCTTATTGTCATGGTAGGAGTACACTTGCTATTAATTATAATAATGTAGCTATTTATTATAATAGAAATACTGAATTTGACAGAATCATGCTAGAAGAATTGAAAAAATATTATAGTAGAATTATCACTATTGATTCCAAATTTGAAGACCAAATATTAGATGATTATCAAATGCTTGTTCAAAGTATGTATCTAACAAAGTATATTTCTTATAAAAAAGAAAAAGATTTATCCAAAGTAGAATATTCACCAATAGTAAAAAAATTGTATAAATATAATGGTCAAATTTAATTATGATAATTTTTCTTAAAAAAATATAATTTCATATTCTAGATATTTTAAAAGAAATTTTCGTTGGTTATAATTTATTTATATTTTTTATGTATTAAAGGTTTAAAAATTTTAATAGAATTTAAAATGTTAAAAAATACTATGTTTTTTTTGTAATGGATTTAAATAAGGAAAAAAATGTGTTATACTATACTATAGGTGATTATATGGAGATTACAAATAAAGATATAGAAATATTAAATAGAAAGTTTAATCAAATATGGAGGTCTCTTTGAGGTAGAAGAAAAACAAAAAGAGATAAAAAAACTAAATGAAAAATTATCAGAACCAAATATTTGGGATGATAGTAAGAATGCAGAAAAACTAACTAAAAAAATGAGTGAATTAAATGAGATTATTAATCCTATTATTAAGTTGAAAGAAAATATAGATACTTTAAATCAGTTTAAAGAGTTTGATGAAAATACCTTAGATTCTACTTTAAAAGAAGAATTTGAAAAATTATATGAAGATTCTACTATAGAGTTAGAAAAGCAAGAAACTCTTACATATTTATCTGGAAAATTTGATAATAATGCCGCCATTTTTGAAATACACGCCGGGGCAGGTGGTACAGAAAGCTGTGATTGGGCAATGATGCTTTCTAGAATGTATACAAAATATTTTGATAAAAAAAATTACTCATATGAAGTAATAGATGAGCAAGAAGGCGAAGAGGCCGGAATAAAAAGTATTGTGTATATTGTAAAAGGAGCATATGCTTACGGGTATTTAAAAAATGAAAAAGGCGTTCATAGGCTAGTTAGATTATCTCCGTTTGACTCAAATAACAGACGTCATACTTCTTTTGCAGCAGTTGATGTTATACCAGAATTTGACGATGATATAGATATAGAAATAAAAGATTCCGACGTTAGAATAGACGTATATAGAAGTAGTGGCGCTGGAGGACAAGGAGTAAATACAACTGATTCTGCTGTTAGGGTAACTCATATACCAACTGGAATAGTAGTTACTTGTCAAAACGAACGAAGTCAGATAAAAAATAAAGAAACAGCACTTAAAGTTTTAAAAAGTAAGCTTTATCAAATAGAACTAAAAATGAGAAAAGAAAAAATAGATTCTATGAAAAGTGACCATAGTGGAATAGAATTTGGATCACAAATAAGAAGTTATGTACTTCATCCATACTCAATGATAAAAGACCATAGAACAGGTTATGAAACATCTAATGTTAATAAAGTTTTAGATGGTAATTTAGACGGATTTATAGAAAGTAATTTAAAAGGAGAAAAAATAAATGAGACTAATAAGAAAAATTAGAAGTAAAAAAGATTCTAAAGTATTAGCGATGATAGAAAAGGCAAACCTCTTTAAAAGATATGTATTTCTAATTATTGGTACCGCAATTTATGCAGCAGCATATAATTTATTCTTCTTTAAGAATAACATAGTATTTGGTGGTGCAAGTGGTATATCAATAATTACCCAAAAGATAATAGATCCTTCTGTTATGATACTTATCTTAAACGTCTTTTTCCTAATTTTAAGTTTGTTATTATTAGGAAAAAGAAAAACTCTAGATTCAGTTGTAGGTTCAGTCTTATTTCCACTATTTGTTAAATTTACGGCAAATATAGGAGATTATATTCATATTTCAAACGATAATTTACTTTTAATATCAATAGTAGGCGGTGTGTGTGTAGGTACTGCATCTGGTATTATATTTAAAAGTGGATTTACAACTGGTGGAACTGATATATTAAATCAAATAGTAGCAAGATATTTTAAAGTTTCAATTGGAACTTCTATGTTAATGACTGATGGACTTATTGTTTTAGCAGGTGGCTTCTTCTTCGGATGGACAAGAGTACTTTATGCATTAATAGTATTATATTTAATTAATATTATGGTTGATAAAGTGGTAATTGGAATATCTAGTAATAAAGCTGTTTATATTACAACAAATGAAGATGACTTAGTCTGTGATTATTTATTAAACGAATTAAATTTAGGTATAACGTTAATTGAAACAAGAGGTGGTTATACAAATAAAAAAGATCAATTAATAATGTGTGTTGTTCCAACTGGTGATTACTTTGAGTTAAAAAGTGGAGTAACACAAATTGATCCAAAAGCAGTAATATTAGTAACAGATGCGTATCAAACATCTGGTATATACACGGGTAATACAAGTATTATCTAATAAAAAAGAATTAAAGGAAGGTGCAGTAATATGGAATTTATTAAGTTTAGAAATGTTGAAAAAACATACAAAAATGGTGTAAACGCTGTATATGATATGAACCTTGATATAAAAAAAGGTGAGTTCGTATTCGTAATAGGGGCATCAGGTTCAGGAAAATCTACCCTTATAAAAATGCTATATCGTGAAGAAAGACCAACTAATGGAGAAATTTATGTTGGTGGTATAAACGTTGCAAAAGTAAAAAATAATAAGGTTTATAAATTAAGAAGAAAAATTGGAATAGTGTTTCAAGATTATAAATTATTGCCAAAACTAACCGTATATGAAAACGTAGCTTTTGCACTTGAAATATATGGTCTTCCAACTAATGAGGTAAAAAGAAAAGTATTAAAGGCTCTTGATTTAGTTGGTTTAAAATCAAAAACCAAGAGTTATCCAAACCAATTGTCAGGTGGGGAACAACAACGTGTTGCAATAGCGCGTGCAATAGTTAACTCTCCAAAACTTTTGATTTGTGATGAACCAACAGGTAACCTAGATCCAGATACAAGTTTAGAAGTTATGAAAGTAATTGAGAAAATTAACGATTTAGGTACTACCGTTGTAATGGCTACTCATGATAGAGAAATGGTTAATAAGATGAAGAAAAGAGTCGTTTTATTAGACAACGGAAAACTTGTAAAAGATTATGAGAAAGGAAGTTATACTCATTATGAAAGCAATTAGAATACTTGGAAGAAACATAAGGGATGGATTTAAAAGCGTAGGAAGAAACTTGAGCTTATCAATTGCATCTATCTCGTGTATTACAATTACATTACTAATAGTAGGAATAGCGCTAATAGCATCATATAACGTAGAAAATATGACTAAGTTAGTCAAAGAAGACTTTACGATAGTAACATTTATCGATACAAGTGCAACAAATGAACAAATAGAAGATTTAAAGAAAAACATAGAATCATATAAAAACGTGGAATCTGTTGAACATCAAACTAAAACACAAATAGCAGATGAAATGAAAGATACTTCTGAATCACTTTCTGCAATTATAGATAGTTGGTCAGATGATACTAATCCTTTATATGATACGTTACTAGTTAAAGTTAAAGATACTGAAAAAATATCAAAAACTGCAGAGCAAGTTAAAGAATTAGGTTTAGTTAAAGACGTAAGATATGGACAAGGAATGGTAGAAAACCTTCTTAAAGTATTTAAAGTTTTAGAAAAAGCAATGATAATTGCAATGATAGCATTAGTATTTGTAACCTTATTCTTAATTACTAACACAATTAAAATAACTATCTTCTCAAGAAAAAGAGAAATAGAAATAATGAGACTTGTTGGAGCATCTAACTTCTCAATTAAGCAACCATTTGTAATTGAAGGATTTTGCTTAGGATTTATAGGAGCATTAATACCTATCGTTGCAACTTTATATGGGTACTCAGCACTATATAAACACTTTAATGGACAATTATTCTCACCATTTGTTAAATTAGTTCCAGCAGAACCATTTATATACTGGGTATCATTAATATTGTTAGGATTAGGTGTTGTTGTTGGTATGTTTGGTAGTTATAGAGCAGTAAGGAAGTACTTAAAGATATAATGAAGAAAATATTAAAATATAGTTTATTACTATTTATATTATTTTTAATACCAATTACAACAGTAAATGCAAAGGAAAAAACATTAGGACAGTGGAAAACTGAACTAAATAAAATTCAAAAACAATTAGAAGATACAAACAATAAGAAAGCTCAAAACCAAAAAGACATAGATAATACCAATAGTAGAATTAATTCAATTTATTCTCAAATGGAAAAAATAAATAATGATATAGATAAGAAAACCAAAGAAAGTGAGCAACTAGAAAAAGACATAGATAAAAAGAATAATGAAACAAAAGATTTGATGCGTTATTATCAGGTTTCATCTTCTGGTTCATCAATGCTTGAATACATAATGGGTGCAGAAAGTTTGACGGATTTAATTTATCGTTTATCTATTACTGAACAAATTTCTAACTATAATAAAAAAGTGGTAGAAGAAATGAATAGTATGATTAAGGAAAATGATAAAATAAAAACCGAGTTAGCTAGTAAAAAAGATGAACTTGCTTCACTACAATCTGAACTTAATACACAAGTAGCTAAATTAAACGAGACTAAAGCAAGTTTAAATGATGAAGGACATTCTCAGGAAGAGTCTATTAAGGAGATGAAAAACACCATTAAATATCTTGAGGGATTAGGTTGTAAGGATAGCGAAACTCAAACATCTTGTTTAAATAGAAAATATTCTCATAAAAATAATGGTTCATCAGGAGGAAGTGGCGGCAGTTATTTGCCTTCCGGAACAACTTTTTATAGACCAACATCTTCTGGAAGAATATCAAGTGAATATGGTTGGAGAACGTTATATGGAAAGCCTAATTTACATGCTGCAATTGATATTTCAACGCCTATTGGAACAACCGTTTATGCAGTAGCACCAGGTTATGTTGCAAAAACAATAAGGAGTAATAGTGGCGGTGGTAACCAAATAATAATTCACCATTTAATAAATGGTAGATATTATACATCTTATTATTGCCACTTATCAGCGTTTAATGTATCGGTTGGACAAATAGTTACTAAAGATACTGTAATAGGAAAATCAGGAAATACTGGTAATTCAACAGGACCACACTTACATTTGGGATTAGCAAATGGTAGATGGTATGCTGACTATTATTCATATTATGGAAACAATGGCTTTATAGGACACTCATTTAACCCAAGAAATGCTATTGTATTCCCATCAAAAGGTTCAAGTTATTCAAACAGATAGAAGACTAAAATACATAGTCTTCTTTTTTTATTGTATAAAAATTTAATAAATGGTAGAATAATCTAAATGAGGAGGTAAAACCTATGTTCGATTTAGTGTCAAAATTTAAGCCATCAGGTGATCAACCAGAAGCAATAAAAGAGCTTTCTAAGGGGATAAAAGATGGTAAGAAATATCAAGTTTTATTAGGAGCAACGGGAACTGGTAAAACTTTTACAATAGCAAACGTTATAAAAGAGGTTAACAAACCAACACTCGTTTTAGCACACAATAAAACTCTAGCAGGTCAACTTTACTCTGAACTTAAGGAAATATTTCCAAATAATCAGGTTTGCTATTTTGTTTCATATTATGACTATTATCAACCAGAAGCATATGTACCCTCAAGCGATACTTATATAGAAAAAGACTCTTCAATAAATGATGAGATAGATGAATTAAGGCATTATGCAACGTCTTCACTAATTAATGCAAAAGATGTAATAGTAGTAGCATCGGTATCTTGTATATACGGTATTGGAGATAAAGAAGAATATGAAAAACATATGTTAACGTTAAAGGTAGGAGAAGAAATAAATAGAAATGAAGTCCTATCAAAACTAGTTGATATGATGTATGAAAGAAATAACATAGATTTAGCAAGAGGCATGTTTAGAGCTAAAGGGGACGTTATTGAAGTAATACCAGTTTACGAAAAAAGCCATGGAATAAGAATTGAGTTATTCGGCGATGAGATAGAAAGAATAACGGAGTTTGATGTTTTAACAGGTGCGGTAGTAGGCGAGAAAAAATTCATTTCAATTATGCCAGCATCACACTTTGTTACAAGTGAAGAAAAATTAAAAAAAGCAATCGTAAACATAAGAAAAGAATTAGATGAAAGATTAGCTTATTTTAGGGAAAACGGCAAATTATTAGAGGCTGAACGCCTGGAACAGAGGTGTAAGTATGACCTTGAAATGCTTGCAGAAACAGGTTTTTGTTCTGGCGTTGAAAACTATTCTAGACACTTGGCTTTAAAACCAGAGGGTGCAACTCCAACTTGTCTTTTGGACTTTTTTCCTGATGATTTTTTAATGGTAATAGATGAATCACACGTAACATTACCTCAGGTTAAGGCAATGTATAATGGAGATAGAGCAAGAAAGCAAATACTTGTAGATTATGGATTTCGTCTTCCATCTGCACTAGATAACAGACCACTTAAATACGAAGAATTTGAAGAAAAAATAAACCAGGTAATATATGTATCTGCAACTCCTGGTGATGAAGAATTACAAAAAGTAAATAACAAGGTAGTAGAACAAATAATAAGGCCAACTGGACTTTTAGATCCATTAATAGAGGTTAGAAAGCAGGAAAACCAAGTTGACGATTTAATAGAAGAAATAGAAAAACAAATAGAAAAAGGTGATAGAACACTTGTTACAACATTAACAATTCGTATGGCAGAGGAATTAACTTCTTACTTAAAAAATTTAAATATAAAAGTAGCATACTTGCATAGTGAAGTTAAAACCTTAGAAAGGCTAAAAATTATTCATGATTTAAGGGAAGGTAAATATGATGTTTTAGTTGGTATTAACCTTTTAAGGGAAGGTCTTGATATTCCTGAGGTTAGTTTAGTTGCTATTTTGGATGCAGATAAGCAAGGATTCTTAAGAAGTCATAGAAGTTTAATTCAAACTATAGGTAGATGTGCTAGAAACGCAGAAGGTAGGGTAATTATGTATGCTAGCTTAATAAGCGATGCGATGAGAACTGCTATAGATGAAACGAAAAGAAGAAGAGAAATTCAAATTAAATATAATAAGGAACATAATATAATTCCAAAAACAATAAAGAAAAAGATAATGGATGTAGTAACGGTAAATGATGAAGCAAGTGAAAAAACAAAAAAACGCACTATAAAAGATGTAAAAGAAACTGAAAAAATAATTAAAGGTTTAGAAGAAGAAATGCAAAAAGCTGCAAAAGAATTAGACTTTGAACGTGCTATGGAACTTCGTGATATTATATTTGAAATGAAAGTTAGTTAAAAAGTAGAGATTTTACTTATCTCTACTTTTAATATTTTTACAATACCAAATAACATCTTTTTTCTGATTATCACTAAGTTTATCAAATTCATATATTAATTCATCATTACAAGTAGTATCTTTTAATCTTATTGGAGTACTTATGTTTGTTCTATCTAACAAATAATCAACAGAAGTATCTAAAAAGTCTGCAAGCTTAATTAATGTATCAGCACTAGGAAGAGCTTTTCCACTTTCATATGCACTTATTGTTTCTTGTGATACCTCGGCAGCTACTGATAATCTTATTTGAGTTATATTCTTTTTTTGTCTTAATTCTTTTAAATTCTTCATAATACTACTTCTTTCTATATTTCTAAAATAATTTTATAAAAAGTATTTGTATTTTATAGATATATGATTTATAATATATACATATACAGATTATATTTATTATATGCAGTATCTTAATAATTATTCTGTAAATATGTAGAAAGGAGTAAGTAGTGCTATGAAAGAAGAGAAAAAAACAGGATTTTCAGTTGCGTCAATGGTATTAGGAATAATTGGAATTTGCTTATCATTTATACCCATAGTTAATAATGTTTCATTTATATTAGGTGTTTTATCTGTTATTTTTGCGATAGTTTCATTAGTTAAAAAGTCAGGCAAGGCAAAGGCAATTGTAGGATTAATATTAGGTATATTATCTGTTGTAATAACGCTATCACTTCAAAATAGCTGGTCAAAGTCGCTAGATGATGTTGGTAAAGATTTGGATAATATGACGGGTGATAATACAGAAGAAATATTAAAAAAAGATGTTGACGTTAATATTGGAAAATTAAATGTTACAACCGATGAATATGGTTATTCAGATTCTGAACTTGTAGTTACAGTAACAAATAAATCTAAAGAGAAAAAATCATTCACTATACATATAGAAGCAGTAGATAATACTGGAAAAAGAATAGATGATGATTATGTTTATGCAAATGACTTGAATTCTGGTCAAACGCAAGACTTTAAAATATTTACTTTAGTTTCGTCGGAAAAATTAGAACAAATGAAATCAGCTGAATTTAAAATTATTGATGTTTCAATGAATTAGAAAAGTTATGTTTTACATAGCTTTTTTTCTTATCATTGCAATAAGTACATTTGTTTGATATAATTAATGTATAAATTTAATAATTTTATGATAGAATATTAAACTGAAGGTGATTTAAGTGGACAAAATTATAGTAAAAGGTGCAAGAGAAAATAATTTAAAAAACGTGGATATAGAAATACCAAAGAATAAATTAACGGTAATGACAGGTGTATCTGGAAGTGGTAAATCGTCCCTTGCTTTTGATACGATATATGCTGAAGGACAAAGAAGATATGTAGAAAGCTTATCTGCTTATGCAAGGCAGTTTTTAGGAGGAACAAAAAAACCAGATGTAGATTCAATAGAGGGTCTTTCTCCATCTATTTCAATAGATCAAAAAACTACTAATAATAACCCAAGGTCAACGGTCGGAACGGTTACAGAAATATATGATTATTTTAGACTTTTATTCGCACGTATAGGAGTTCCGTATTGTCCTAATCATAATATTCCAATAACAAGTCAATCGATAGAAGAGATGACTACGCAAATAATGAATGAGGAAGATAAAACCAAATTAATTATTATGTCACCGGTCATATATGGTCAAAAAGGAACATTTAAAGATTTATTAGATTCTTTAAGAAAAGATGGTTATGTTAGGGTAAAAATAGATGATGAAGTAAAGGATTTAAGTGAAGAAATAACTCTTGATAAAAATAAGAAACACAGCATATTGGTTGTAATAGATAGGATAATTAAAAAGGAAGAAGCAAGAAGCAGAATATATGAAGCCCTAGAACTTGCTTGCAAATTATCTAAAGGAAAAGCAGTAGTTGAAATTCCTGGAAGAGAAGACATTGTTATGAGTGAGTCATTTGCATGTCCACACTGTGATTTTTCTTTAGAAGAACTTGAACCTAGAATGTTTTCATTTAATGCTCCTTATGGTTCTTGTCCTGATTGTAAAGGTTTAGGATTTAAGCAAAAAATAAGTGAACAACTGATAATTCCTGACAAGGAAAAGACTTTAGCAAGAGGCGGGATAGAGCCACTTGCTGGTATGGATGACCAAAATATATACATAAAGAAACTAGAAATAGTTTGCGATAAGTTTGGCATAGATATGAACAAAAAAATGAAGGATTTAACTAAAAAAGAATTAGATATAATTCTTCGTGGTACAAAAGAAGCTATAGAATTTAATTTTAAAACTAGAAGTGGAAACGTAATGAATAGTTATGAGCCTTATGAAGGTATTTTAAATAACTTAGAAAGAAGATATTTTGAAACTAATAGTGAGTTTATAAGGGATTGGTTAGGTAAATATATGGTAGAACTAACTTGTCCTACATGCTTAGGTAAAAGACTTAAGAAAAGTGTTTTATCAGTATTAATAAATAAGAAAAACATAATTGATTTAACAGATATGAACATTGATAAGCTTTATGAGTTTTTTGATAATTTAAAACTTAGCAAGGAAAAAGAAAAAATAGCAAAATTATTAATAAAGGAAATAAAGTCTAGACTAGAATTTTTGCATAATGTTGGATTGGGATACTTAACTTTATCTCGTAGTGCATCAACCTTGTCAGGTGGTGAGGCACAGAGAATAAGACTTGCAACGCAAATAGGTTCTCAGTTAACGGGCGTTTTATACGTACTAGATGAACCTAGTATTGGACTTCATCAAAGAGATAACCAAAGACTTATTGATTCATTATTAAAAATGAGGGACATTGGAAATACACTAATAGTAGTAGAGCATGATACTGATACTATGTTACAAGCTGATTATTTAGTCGACGTAGGTCCTGGTGCAGGAGAGCATGGAGGCAGGATAGTAGCATGTGGAACGCCAGAAGAAGTTATGCAAAATACTAATAGTTTAACAGGAGATTATTTAAGTGGTAGAAAGAAAATAGAAGTGCCTTTAAAACGTCGTAAGGGTAATGGTAAATTTATCGAAATAAAAGGTGCGAAGGAAAATAATTTAAAGAACATAAACGTTAAATTTCCTTTAGGAAATCTTGTTTTAGTAACTGGTGTATCAGGCTCTGGTAAAAGTAGTTTGGTAAACCAAATTTTGTATAAGGCTTTAGCATTAAACGTATACAAATCAAAAGTGGTTCCTGGTAAATATAGAAGTATAAAAGGTATAGAAGACGTAGATAAAGTAATAGATATAACACAAGATCCAATAGGTAGAACTCCTCGTAGTAATCCTGCTACATATGTTGGTGTATTTGATGATATAAGAGATGTTTTTGCGCAAACAAAAGAAGCAAAAATAAGAGGATATGAAAAAGGAAGGTTCTCGTTTAACGTTAAAGGTGGTAGATGTGAGGCTTGCTATGGAGATGGTGTTAAAAAAATATCAATGAACTTTTTACCAGATGTATATGTTCCTTGTGAAGTATGTGGTGGAACTAGATTTAATAAGGAAACTTTAGAGGTTAAATATAAAGGAAAAACGATATATGATGTACTTGGAATGCGCGTTGAAGAAGCTATAGAATTCTTTGGAAATCATCCTAAGATAAAAAGAAAATTACAAGTTTTAATGGACGTTGGATTAGGATACATAAAGTTAGGTCAAAGTGCGCCAACTCTATCTGGTGGTGAGGCTTCTCGTGTTAAACTTGCTAAAGAACTTCAGAAAAAACCGACCGGAAAAAGCGTATTTATTCTAGATGAACCAACAACTGGTCTTCATAGTGATGACATAAAAAAATTACTTGTTATTTTAAATAGAATAGTTGATAATGGAGATACTGTAATAGTAATAGAACATAACCTTGATGTTATAAAAGTGGCTGACTACATAATTGATTTAGGACCTGAAGGTGGAGACTTAGGAGGACAAGTAGTTTGTGTTGGAACTCCTGAGAAGGTAGCTAAATGCAAAGAATCTTATACTGGTCAGTATTTGAAAAGAGAATTAAATAAATAAAAAAATTTTAAAGATTTTCAGGAATTTTCATGGATTTTCAGGGGGTTTTTAAAAGTTATGGATAATAATAAAGTAGAGATATAGATTATCTTTACTTTATTTTTTTATGATTTATTTAAAATTTTTAGATTAACTTTTCTTTTTATAAGAATGATAAAATATTAATTGAAGGGAGCTGTTATTATGTTAAAACCTGTAAATATATCTTGGACGAAAACAAAGAAAAACGTTGAGCAAATAATATCACAATACATATATTATAGTTTATCTGTTGATAACAGCTCATCTAGTAACATAGGAGATTCTTATCTTTTAGATGCTCTTGATTTTAATAGTATTGATAAAACATACGTTAAAATATCACAAGAAGAACAAAAAAGAAGAATAGATTTTGTTAATTACGTAAGATTTTCGTTTAATAAGTTAACTACTGAGGAAAGAAAGATAATATACTGGACGTATTTAGATAAGGAAAACAATTATGATGATAGGTTTATTGCAAATAATTTAGGCTTTTCCTTAGGATATTATTATATAAAAAAGAAAGAAACATTAATAAGATTTGCATATTCTCTAGGAGTCGAAGAATTAAATGGTAAATAGGAGCTTTGTTAAAGCTCTTTTTTTGACGAAAAAAAATTATATATAAAAACATACACGTGTGATATAATGTATGTAAGATGGTGATTATATGAAGGTAATAGTTGTTGATTCCAATAAAAAGAAAAAAACAAATAGTAAAGAAATAGAATACAGATTAAATTTATTTTTAGAGTGGTTAATATATATGTTTGGTTATGCAATCGTTTTACTTATAACATCAAACTTGTTTAGACCATTATATGTAGAAAACTTCTTATATGGTTTTATAGCAGCAGTATTGATATACATTTTAAATAAAACTGTAAAACCGTTTTTAGTTACAATTTCTCTGCCGCTTATTGGAATGTCACTTGGCTTATTTTACTTTGTGATAAACGTAGTTATACTTCTTTTAGTAAGTTTAGTTTTAGGTAAACACTTTTACCTAACAGGCTTTTTTTCTCCGTTTATAGTGGCAATATTTATAAGTGTTATGAATGTTATTATGGAGAATTTAATAATAAAACCATTAATAGAAAGGTGTAAAAGATAATATGAATCCAGTTGCAATTAGTTTAGGACCACTTACAATTACGTGGTATTCTATATGTATATTATTAGGAGTTATTTTAGCGGGTATTGTTATTAATAACGAAGCTAAAAGATATAATATTCCGACAAGTTTTGTTACAAATTTAATATTTTGGTGCGTGATATTTGGACTTTTAGGAGCTAGAATATACTACGTGTTATTTAATTTAGATTATTACAGCACATCTCCAATAGAAGTAGTTAAGATATGGAATGGCGGGCTTGCGATTCACGGAGGAATAATTGCAGGATTAATAACGTTAATCGTATATTGTAAGAAATATGGCGTTGATGTTTTAAAGATGATTGATATATCAGTTCCAGGTCTTATTTTAGCTCAAGGAATTGGAAGATGGGGTAATTTCTTTAATGGTGAGGCACATGGTGGTATTGTGTCTCGTGCGTTTTTGGAAAACTTACATTTACCAAAATTTATAATAGATGGAATGCACATAGGTGCACATTACTATCATCCAACGTTTCTTTACGAGTCAGTCTTTTGCATACTATGCTTCTTCATATTGTATGGTTTTAGAAGCATGAAAAATACAAAACTCGGAAATACCACAGCGTTGTACCTAATTTTATACGGAACTATAAGGTTCTTTGTTGAATCTCTTAGAACGGATAGTTTGATGCTAGGCTCAATAAAAATGGCTCAATTAGTTTCTATTTTAATGATAATAGGCGGTATTATTATGTTTATAATAACCAAACTTAAATGTAAAAATTATGATGACGTAGGAGCAAAAGAAAATGAAATCAAATGTTAATTATGACGTAATAATAATAGGAGCAGGTCCAGCAGGTATGACTGCTTCTATTTACTTAAAAAGAGCAGGTATATCACCACTTATTTTAGAAGCTAAGGCACCTGGCGGCACTTTAAATGAAATATATAAATTGCAAAATTATCCAGGATACACAGAAGAAGATGGAACAACTTTAGCATTTAGAATGTATTCTCAGCTTGAAAATTTAAATATTCCTCTTGAAACACAAAGAGTTATTAATATAGAAAAAGAAGAAAACTTATACAAAGTAATATGTGAAAATAACAATTATTATGCAAAATATATATTAATTGCATCTGGTAAAACTCCTAGAAAATTAATATGTAAGAACTCTAATAAGTATGAAGGAAAAGGAATATCATACTGCACCATATGTGATGGAGCCTTATATAAGAATAAAACTGTAATAGTTTTAGGTGGGGGTAATACTGCTATGGAGTCCGCTAAATATATGAGTAATATTGCAAATAAGATATACATAGTTAATAGATCACCTTTAAGAGCAGATTTAAAAGAACAAGAAATAATTAAAGATGAAAAAGTAGAAGTTATATTAAATACTGCTATAAAAGAGGTAATAGGTGATGAAAATCATATTACAGAAGTTATATTAAATGATGATAGAAAAATAAAGGCTGATGCTATATTTGTATGCATAGGAAAAGAATTATCCGGTGCATATTATCAAAACTTAAATATTAAAACAGATAATTTAGGAATAATAGTGGATAAAGATATGAAAACAAGTAATTCATCTATTTATGCGGCAGGAGATGTTATAAGCAAAAGTTTATATCAAGTTGTAACAGCAACTGGTGAAGGTGCACTTGCAGCAAGTTCTATAATTAAAAGTTTGAAAAAATAAAAGTCTAATATGAAAAATTTAGACTTTTTTATATAAATAAATTGTTAAAAACACCTGGATATGTTGAAAAAGAAATCTTTATCTGATATAATCATACTAGTTAAGGATGGTGGTAAGATGACATTCTCAAGTAAAATAAAAAAAGAAATAAGTACAACAGAATGTACTAGGGCTGAGTATTTATCAGAGTTATCTGGTATCATTAGAACTAGTGCAGAAATCAAAATATATAACATAAAGATACAAACAGAAAACAAATTTGTTGCAAACCGTATTTTTGGACTTTTTAAAATCTTATATGATATTAATCTTAATATATCTCTAAGAAAAAATTATAACTTTAAGAAAAACGAAATATACGTTCTTGAACTTAAAAAAGACACATTAAAAGTGCTTAGAGATTTAGGAATAGTAAGTGAAAAAAATGAGCTTCTTAGAATACCTAGCGAGTCTTTATTATCAGATGAAGAATTAAGAAGGGCATATTTAAGGGGAGTATTTTTAGTATCAGGAAGTTTAAATGATCCAAAAACTTCAAGATATCATTTGGAATTTTTAATAAATGATACAGAGTATGCTAATTTTTTAAATAAACTTTTAAATGACAACAACTTAAATAGTAAGATACTTCATCGTAAAAAAGGTTACATGATATACATAAAAGAAGCTGAAAAAATAAGTGATTTTCTAAGACTTATAAGAGCATATAACGGAGTTATGTATTATGAAGAAATAAGGGTATACCGTGAAAAGATAAATATGACTAACCGTATTAATAATTGTGAGCAGGCAAACGTAGAAAAGATGGTTGCAACGTCAAATAAACTTATTAAAGAAATAAATTATATAAAAGAAAAAGATATGTTTGATTTACTTGATGACAAGATAAAGGAAAGTGCTGAGTACAGAATTAGATATCCAGAAACATCCCTTTTGGAATTAAGTAAAATAATAACTTTAGAGACAAATTCTAACGTAAGTAAATCTTGTTTAAATCATAGATTTAGAAAGATAAAAGAGTTTGCAGAAAAGATACGTAATCAAAATTAAATTTAAATAAGTCTTTAAAAAATATCATTTATTTGATAGAATGGTATTGTTAAAGATAATAAAAAATAAGAAAGAAGTGAGGCAAGTGGGAAGAGTAATAGCATTAGTAAATCAAAAAGGTGGTGTAGGTAAAACCACTACAAGTATTAATTTAGCAGCTTCACTAGGGGTTCAGAATAAAAAAGTATTACTTATTGACTTAGATCCACAAGGAAACGCATCAACTGGTGTTGGTATAAATAAAGGTGATGTTGATAAGAGCATATATGATTTATTATTAGGTAGATGTACTACTAATCAAGCAATTATTAAAACAAATTTTAAGAACTTAAGCATAATACCTGCAACAATTAATTTAGCAGGTGCAGATATTGAATTAATTGAAAAGGCAAAGCAAGATCCATCGTTTCAAAAGAACATGCAGCTTCGTCTAGCACTTGATCCAATAAGAAATTTATATGATTTTATTATAATTGATTGTCCACCATCTTTAGGACTTTTAACAACGAATGCACTTACGGCATCAAATTCTGTATTAATTCCAGTTCAATGTGAGTTCTTCGCATTAGAGGGAATTATGCAATTATTAAATTCAATAATGCTTGCACAAAAGAAGTTAAATCCAGGACTAGAAATAGAGGGAGTACTTTTAACAATGCTTGATTCTAGAACTAACTTAGGATTAGAAGTAGTAGAGGAAATAAGAGGTTTCTTTAAGGAAAGAGTATATAATACTTTAATTCCTAGATTAATAAGATTGACTGAGGCACCAAGTCATGGCAAACCTATTGTTGCATATGATCCAATGAGTCGTGGTACTGAAGCATACCTTAATTTAGCAAAGGAGGTAATCGAACAAGATGAAAGAAGAAACAAACAGTAAAAGAAGAGCACTTGGAATGGGGTTAGAACAATTATTTAACTCAGAAATGCTTGATTTTGACCAAGTGGAAGAAAAAATAGTAGAAGAAACACCAAAGGACGAAATAGTAGAAATACCTATTAATGAGCTTATGAGTAATCCTTATCAGCCAAGAAAAGTATTTGATGAAGAAGCTTTAAAAGAACTTTCTGAATCAATAAAAGAACATGGTGTATTTCAACCTATCATAGTTAAAAAATCAGTTAAAGGATATAACATAATAGCAGGTGAAAGAAGAACTAAAGCATCAGAACTTGCTGGTTTAAAAACTGTGCCTGCAATAGTAAGAGATTTTTCTGATGAAGAAATGATGCAAGTTGCATTACTAGAAAACTTACAAAGAGAAGATTTATCTGCAATAGAAGAGGCTAAAGCATATAAATCAATAATAGAATCACTTAGATTAACTCAAGATGAATTAGCTAAAAGGCTTGGTAAATCAAGAAGTCATATAACTAATATGCTTGGATTACTTAGGTTACCTTTAAGTGTTCAAGATATGGTTTTATATGGAAAAATTTCAATGGGACACGCAAGGGTGTTAAGTAAATTAGAAAATAGTGAACAAATAGAAGATCTTGCAAACAAAGTTATAAATGAAAACCTAAGTGTAAGAGATTTAGAAGTTTTAACGAATGAAAGCTCATATGTAAGATCTACTCCATCATCAAAACCTAGAAAATCTAAAGAATACAAATACGTAGAAGATGCAATGAAGGAAAAACTTGGAACTAAAGTAGCAATATCAGGAAACAAAATAAAGATTTCATTTGTTACCAAAGAAGATTTAAATCGTATATTAGAAATCTTAAACATAGAAGTAGAATAGGAGAACAATTATGAAAATCTTTGGATTAACAATCGCAAAAGAAATATATATGACAGTAATTATAATAGCAGTAGCATTCTTTTTAGAAAAAGTCTTAAAAATGATGGTAAAAAAGACCTTTAATCCATCTAAAAAACATAAAAAATTTGACTCAAGAAGGGTAAGTACCATAAGAAGTTTACTTTGCAGTATAATTAAGTATGCTATTTGGATATTTGCAGTACTTTCTTTATTAAGCGTTTACGGAGTAAATACAGCAGCCTTAGTAACAGGACTTGGAGTTGCAAGTTTAGTTATTGGTTTAGCATTTCAAGATATCTTAAAGGATGTTTTAGCAGGAACTTCAATTCTTTTTGAAAACTGGTACGCAGTAGGAGATTTAGTTAAGATAGATTCATTTACTGGAACAGTATTATCAGTGGGACTTAAGTCTACTAGAATACAAGCTTATAGCGGTGAAATAAAAATAATACCAAACAGAAACATAAATGAAGTAATTAACTATAGCTTAGATAAAACTCTTGCAGTAGTTGACTTATCAGTATCTTATGAGTCTAACTTAGATAAAGTAGAAAAGATACTTAAACTTACATGTGCAAACTTGAAGGAAAAAATGCCTTTATTAACAGAAGAACCTGAAGTTTTGGGTGTTGAAAATTTAGGTGATTCATCAGTTGTATTTAGAATAGTAGGTAAATGCAAACCAACAAAACATTTTCTTGTTCAAAGACAAATGAGAAAAGAACTTAAAAATGCTATGGATAAAAATGGAATTAAAATACCATATCCACAAATAGAGGTTCACAATGAAAAATAATTATGTATTAAATAGTATAGTTCAAATGAAAAAGATGCATCCTTGTGGTTGTGATACATTTAAGGTAATAAGAGTTGGTGTTGATATAAAAATAGAATGCACTAACTGCGGAAGAACAATAATGCTACCTAGGGTAGAATTTAATAAAAAGATTAAAAAGGTATTAACGGAGGCGATAGAATGATAAATCCTAAGAAATTAAAAAGATCATCTCATCCAGTCATGTTCTTTATTTATATGTCTTTGTTGGTTGTTATTGTAAGTGCAATAGCAAGCGCTTTAAACTTTCAGGTGACATATGATCAATTAACTACAATAGCAGGAGAAGTTGAATCTAAAACAACGGCTGTAAACTCACTACTTAGCCTAGATGGGATAAAGTTTATTATGACATCTGCTTATGATAATTTAATTAACTTTGTTCCGTTTGGTTCAATGTTAATAGCATCAATAGCTTTTGGTATAGCTCTTAAGTCTGGATTTTTAAAATCCTTATGTAATAAATTGAATAAAAAAATTCCAAAATTTTTGATAATATTCGTATTTTCTTTGATTTGTATATTAGCGAGTGTTGATAATAATTTTGGATATGTTTTATTACTTCCATTTGGAGCAGTTCTATTTATGTCTATGAATAGAAATCCGATAGGAGGTCTTGCTCTTTCATTTGCATCAATAGCGGCAGGCCATGGGGCAGGTTTATTTATAACGGCACTTGATTATAATTTAACTAGTTATACTGAAGCATCTGCAAAATTGATGGATACAGAGTATAGCGTATTACAAAGTAGTAACCTAATATTTATAATAGTTGCAGCATTGTTTATTGCAGCAATATGTACGTTTATAACAGAAAAGATAGTATCTAGAAAATTGGGTAGAAATCAATTAGAAGAAGATGAGGAATTAGTACTTGAAGAATCAAAAGAAAATAAAGGTCTTATTGCTTCTTTAATTGCAACAATAATATGTTTAATTCCTATTATATTAATGTTAATACCAGTAAGTGGTAATAGCTTCTTAGGTTTATTATTAGATAAATCACAAGATGTATATTCTAAGATGTTATTTTCATCAGATGCACTTTTGATGACTAACATGGTAGGTATAATTTCATTTTTATTTGCACTTCAAGGCTTTGTTTTTGGAGTAGTAGCAGGAACAATAAAGAAAATTAGAGATATGGTTAATTTCTCTACTGATTATTTAAAAACAGTGGGGGGAATATTCGTATTAATATTTTTTGCAGCACAATTAAATGCACTTGTTACAGAGTCAAATATCGGTGTTGTTGTAACAGGTTGGCTATCTAATCTTATTGCAACATCTAACTTCTCATTTATACCACTTGTACTTTTAATATTTGTATTTGCTGGTGTATCTAACATATTATTACCCGGTTCAATAGCAAAATGGGCTATTTTAGCACCTAACATAATGCCAACTGTTATGAAAGCTAATATAACACCAGAATTTGCACAATTAGTGTTTAGAGCGGGTGAATCAGCAACAAATGTAATAACTCCATTATTTACTTATTTTGTAATATTTATTGGATTTATTGAAGTATTTACTAAAAATAAGAATGAATTTAGTATAAAAGGATGTTATAGAACAGTACTTCCATATTTCTTAGCAATAGACTTAGTATGGTTACTTATGATTATATGTTGGTATGTAATAGGATTACCAATAGGACCTGGCGTATATCCTGGATTATAAAGTAAAGATTTTAACTCTTTACTTTTTTCTTTACATAGAAAACTTATTTCATTTGAATAAAAGGTTAAATTATATATAATTAAAAGTAGGAAGCTACATATTATGAATAACAATAGTTACAATTTTGATAATGCTAAAAAAGAAAATAATCCTTTAGAATTTAAAAGACAGGCTATAAGCTATGCACTAGAAGAGTTAAAAAACAAACGTTTAATAAACGATGATGAAGCAAAGAAACTACAAGAATTATACGAAAAAGATAGTAGAGATATAAAAGAAATATTTTATGAAATAAAAAATTTAACCAGGAAAGAAATAGGAAAGAAATTAACTAAAGCAAAGGCCCAAAAGGCACCACAAGAAAACAAAATATCAATTGATAACGTGGATGATTTTCAAAATCAAATGAAGACTAAAAATTTAATAAAAATTCATTATCCATATCCATCAGATGAAATTAAAGTTGTAGAAAATTATTCTGGAAAAAGTGCAAAAGAACTTTTTGAAGCTGCTAAAGATAAAGATGGACTAGTAAGCGTAGATGGATTTGTAAATTCGGTAGATGTTTCAAAAGATTATATAGAGCCTGATAGAATAGAAGTTAAACTTCATAATTTAACTGATATTGCAAGAAGAGGAGAGTTTTCTAAATTAACATATAAAGAAAAAGAATGTGTTATTGGACTTGTTAGCTCTATTATAAATGAACTTGCAAAACAAGGTAACGTTTCAAAAGAAGAACTAAGTAAGATGCCGGTTGATAGATTAGTTATTATGCTTAATAAAAATATATTTATATCTCCAGAAGAAAACATTGTTATTTTATGTACAGAAAATGAGCCTACTAAAGATGAGATAATGGCGGTTACTAAGAATTCTGATGGAAAATATGAACTTGAAAATTTAAAAATAGATAATAAAGAAAAAGAAATAGGTGGTCAAGAAGGTGATGATGTTCAAAAAGAAAATGATAATAAAGAAAATGAAAGAGAATTAGAAAATGAAAAAGAAAAGGGTACATCAATGAGAAAAAAAGCTCCTTGGGAAAGAAGAAAGGCCTCATAAATGGTAATTTAATTACCATTTTTTTATTGTTATATTATCTTTAAGATGTTATAATACAGAGTACAAAGGATGTGATTTTATGCCACTTCGAGCAGGTATAGTAGGACTACCTAACGTAGGAAAATCTACTTTATTTAACGCAATTACAAAGAAAAATATTTTAGCAGCTAACTATCCGTTTGCAACAATAGAACCAAACGTTGGAATGGTAACTGTACCAGATGAAAGATTGGACTTCCTAAATGAGCTAATAGAACCTAAAAGCTTAGTTCCAACAACGTTTGAATTTACTGATATTGCAGGATTAGTTAAGGGAGCGTCTCATGGTGAAGGTCTTGGAAATAAGTTTTTATCACATATAAGGGAAGTAGATGCAATAGTAGAAGTTGTAAGATGCTTTGATGATTCAAACATAACTCACGTAGAAGGCGGCGCAAATCCTCTTCGTGATACGGAGATAATTGATGTTGAATTTATTTTCTGTGATTTAGAAGTTGTTGATACAAGATTAGGAAAAATAGAAAAAAAAGCAGTATCAACAAAAGATAAAGATGCTTTAAAAGAAGTAGAACTTTTAAAAAGAATAAAAGAAGCATTAGAAAATAATATTCCTGCTAGAAAACTAGAATATACTGAAGATGATTTAAAAATTTTAAAAGCTTTTAATTTACTTACTATGAAGCCTATTATTTACGTTGCAAATATAAAAGAAGATGAAATAGGAAAAGAAAATAGTTATGTAAAAGATTTAAAAGATCATGCAAATAAGGATAATGCAGAGGTAATTGTTTTATGTGCAAAAATAGAAGAAGAATTAAGTGGTTTTGAAGATGAAGAAAAAAAGGCGTTTTTAAAAGATTTAGGAATAGAAGAAAGTGGTCTTGATAAATTAATTAGGGCATCTTATCACTTATTAGGACTTCAAACATATTTTACTGCTGGACCTAAAGAAGTTAGGGCTTGGACCTTTAAAAAAGGTATGAAAGCTCCAGCTTGTGCAGGAATTATCCATAGTGATTTTGAAAAAGGCTTTATAAGAGCTGAGGTAATATCTTTTGATGATTATAAAAAGTACAAAGGTGAAAAAGGTGCAAAAGAAGCAGGCAAATTAAGGAGTGAAGGAAAAGAATACGTTATGCAAGATGGAGATGTTTGCTTGTTTAGGTTTAATAACTAAAATAGACGAATATAATTTATAAAAGAAGGTTTACAATAATCTTCTTTTTTGTTATAATACAAGGCGAGTAATGAAATTGCTCTCTTGTCTTTCACAAAAGGATGAAAGACCGATAAGACCAGAAGAGGAGGAAAATAAAATGAAATACGAAATCATGTTCATTGTTAAACCAAACCTTGAAGAAGCAGCTACTAAAGAAGTTGCTAAAAAGTTTGAAAAAGTTTTAACAGATAACGGAGCTAAAGTAACATCTTCAAAAGACTTAGGTCAAAAAGAATTAGCTTATGAAATAAACGGTCATAAAACTGGTTATTATTTCTTAATTAATTTAGAAGCTAATGACGCAAAAGCTATTAACGAATTTGATCGTTTAGCTTTAATAAGCGAAGATGTAATACGTCATTTAATAGTAAAAGAAGACTAAAAAAGAAAGCTGAGGAAACAAAATGAATAAAGCATTTTTAATCGGAAGATTAACTAGGGATCCAGAATTAAGATATTCATCTAGTAATGCTGCAATAGCAAATTTTTCTATCGCAATAGATAGACAATATACTAATGGACAAGGTCAAAGAGAAACAGATTTTATTAATATAGTAGCTTTCCAAAAACAAGCTGAAAATATTAAAAAATACGTTGGTAAAGGTTCTTTAGTTGCAGTAGACGGAAGAATACAAACAAGAAATTATGAAGATAAAGATGGAAAACGTGTTTATGTTACAGAAGTAGTAGCAGATCGTGTTCAATTCCTTGATTCAAGAAATTCTGGTAATACCATTTCAAATAGTACAGGTGACGATAATGTTTCACCTGCTGATTTCCAAACAGATAAGCCTATCCAAGGTGCAAAGGAAACTAATGTTTCTGATGATGTTTTTGCAGATTTTGGTAGTAGTATTGAAATATCAGATGACGATATAGCATTCTAATAAAATATTAATAAGGAGGAATTAACAATGGCAGAATTTTATAGAAAGAAAAAGAAAATTTGTCAAATGTGTGCTGGTAAAAGAAGAATAATAGATTATAAAGATCCTGAAATTTTAAGAAAATATATAAATGAAAAGGGTAAAATTTTACCAAGAAGAGTAACAGGAGCTTGCTCTAAGCACCAAAGACATATTGCACAACAAGTAAAAAGAGCTAGAATGATAGCATTACTTCCATTTACAAAGTAATTAATAGAAAGTATACTTTATGTATGCTTTCTTTTCTTTTAAATAATTAATAAGTATGTTATAATAAATACGCAAGATTAATTAGAAAGGCAGGACTAATTATGAAAGTTATATTTATAAAAGATGTTAAAGGCCAAGGAAAGGCTGGAGATATAAAAGAAGTAAAAGATGGGTATGGAGAAAATTTTCTTATAAAAAATGGATACGCAGTTGCATATACCAAAAGAAGTAGGGAAATATTAGACATAAATAATAAAAATAAAGCTTTAGAAGAACAAGCTGAAATAAAAAGATGTGAAAAAATAAAAAAAGAATTAAAAGACAGGGTTTTAACGTTTAAGGTTAAAACTGGTAAACAAGACCAAGTATTTGGTACTATTTCAACAAAACAAATAGCTAATGAATTAGAAAAAATAGGATATAAAATAGATAAGAAAAAAATAGTACTTGATGATGCAATTAGTTCTTTAGGTTATCATGAGGTAAAGATAAATTTACATAAGAATGTTATTGGAATCGTAACGGTAGAACTTATAAAGTAAAGGAAGTGATAAAATGGCAGAGAGAAATATACCACAATCTAAAGAGGCAGAAAAGGCTGTATTAGGCTCTGCTTTTTTATCTAAAACGGCGCTTCAAAAAATATGTGATGAGTTATCACCTGAACATTTTTATAGTGAAGCAAATGCAAAAATCTTTGAGACGTTACAAGAATTAAATGATGAAGATAAACCTATTGATATAACGATAGTTACTAATAAATTAAGTGAAAAGAAAATATTAAGCCAGGTTGGTAACGTTGAATATTTATCAGAGATAATAGATTCTGTACCTAGTGCATCAAATGTTGAGTATTACATAAACATTGTAAAAGAAAAGATGATAGGAAGAAAAATCATAGAAACTGCAACAGATATTGCAAATGATGCTTATGCATCCGAAGATTCTATATATGATGTTTTAGAAAATGCTGAAATGAAGATGCTTAGAATAGGTAATATGCGTAAGACATCAGAATTTCAAAGAATTCAAGATGTTGCTTATAGAGCTCAAGAAAACCTAGAAAAATTAGCAGAACAAGGTTCAGAGATAACTGGTCTTGCAACTGGTTTTTCTGAGTTTGATAAGTTAACAGCAGGTCTTCAGCCAAGTCAGTTTATTATAATTGCTGCTCGTCCAGCAATGGGTAAAACAGCGTTTGCACTTAACTTAGCAACTTATGCTGCAACACATAGCAATAAGTCAGTTGCAATATTTAACTTAGAAATGAGTGCTGAGCAACTTGCAAACAGAATATTACAATCATTAGGACAAATAGATGGTGGTAAAATGCGTACAGGACGCTTAGAACACAATGATTGGAAAAGATTAAATGAAGCAATTAGCCAACTATCAGATACAAATTTATTCTTAGATGATACACCTGGTATAACAATAGGTGAAATAAGAAGTAAATGTAGAAGACTTGCTAATTCTGATAAGGGATTAGGGCTTGTTGTAATAGATTACTTACAGTTAATAACTGGTCCTTCTAAATCAGCTGGAAACAGACAACAAGAAGTATCTGATATATCACGTAATTTAAAAACAATGGCTCTAGAGCTTGGAATTCCGGTAATAGCATTAGCGCAGCTTTCTCGTGCGGTTGAACAAAGAGAAGATAAAAGACCAATAATGAGTGATTTGCGTGAATCAGGTTCAATAGAACAGGATGCCGATATAGTATCATTCTTATATAGAGATGATTATTATAATAAAGAAGCAAGACGTGACGATAATGCAAGTATTAGTGAGTTTATAATTGGTAAGAACAGAAGTGGTCCAACTACAACGGTTGAGTTATTATTTAAAAAGGATACTTCAACATTTGTTAATTTCCAAAGAGAAAGTGGTGAATAAATATGATGAAAGTAATAAAAACGGGGTTAGTTTATTTAGCGGCAGTATTAGTTTCAGTACTGATTGTTATGTTTGTTAATTTAGCACATAGATATCAATTAGAGCCAAAAGAGGTATATAAAGTATACTTAGACGGTAAGGTAGTTGGTAACGTTAAAGATAAAGAAGAATTAGAAGATTATATAAATGATGAACAAAAAGAACTAAAAGAAAAATATGACGTTGATAAAGTATATATACCAGAAGGCGTTGATATACAAAAATGCACTACCTATCAAAAAAAGTTATTAACAGCAAAACAAGTAAATAATATAATAAAAAAAGAAAAACCATTTACTGTTGAGGGATATAAGATAACTATAAAAGGTGATTCTGGTACTATAGTTAAAAATGAAGAAGAACAAAAAGGTAAAGGAAATATAACTATATATGTTTTAGATAAAAAAATATTTGATAAAGCTCTTAAATCAGTAGTTAAGGCCTTTGTAAGTAAAGAAGATTTAAAGAATTATGAAAATGATACACAGCCTGAAATAAAAGAAACAGGTAGTTTAATAGAGGATATATATATAGATCAAAACATAACTATTAAACATGGATATATTTCAACTGATGAAAATATTTTTACGGATGAAAAAACGCTTACTAAGTATTTAATGTTTGGAGAAGTTAAAGAAGATCAATATTACACTGTGCAAGAAGGAGATACAATTGATTCAATTGCGTATAAAAATAAACTAGCAACCGAAGAATTTTTAATTGTTAATCCAGAATTTACGAGTGCTAACAACATATTATCAGTAGGACAACAAGTAAAGGTAGGATTAATCAATCCAATTGTTGACGTAGTAGTTGAAACACATAACGTAATGGATCAAGAAAGCAAGTTTAAGACTGTACAGGAAGATGATTCATCGCTAGATTATGGAACTGAAAAAGTAGTAACCGAAGGACAAAATGGTGTTGATAGATTAACTACTAAGATAAAGAGCGTAAATGGTGAAACTAATAATGTTGTAATAGTAAGTTCTGAAACAATTACACCATCGGTTGATAAGGTTGTTAAAGTAGGAACTAAGACGTCTCCATCTTATGCAGGTGGTGGTACGGCACCAATTATGTCAGGCTCTTGGGCTTGGCCAACAATATCACAGTATTATATTTCAAGTCACTTTGGATATCGTTGGGGTAAAATCCACGAAGCTCTAGATATAGCAGGTAGTGGTGAAGGCTCACCAATTTATGCAGCAGGATCTGGTACGGTTGTTGCTTCTTTACAAAAAGGAAGCTTAGGTAACTACGTTACTATTAATCATGGAAATGGATATTATACATTATATGGTCATATGCATTCGAGATTAGTAGTTGAAGGTCAAACTGTTCAAAAAGGCCAACAAATAGGTACAATGGGACATACTGGTTTTGCAACTGGTACTCACTTACACTTTGGTTTATATAGAAATGGATTACCATATAGAGATGGTATTCCAACGGATCCAATGGTACTTTATAAATAATGAAAGCAGCAGTTTTATCAAGTGGAAGTCGCGGTAATAGTGTATTAATACAAACTGATAACACCAAGATCTTAATTGACCTTGGTGTTACTAAATCATTTGCAGAAGAAAAGTTAAAAGAATTAGGAGTGGATCCAAACGAAATAAAAGCAATATTAATAACACACACCCACGTGGACCACGTTCAAGGATTAAAGGTATTCCTAAAAAAATATCATCCAAAGTTATACGTAAATAAAATAATACTTGCTCTTTTAAGAGAGTACATTGATGACTTTGATTATGTTTTATATGATACTCCTTCATTTGATATTGATGATATAACGGTAGATGTCATAAAAACGTCTCACGATGTTAAGGGGTCAGTTGGATTCATAATTAAAAACAAGGATAAATCCCTTGTTTATATAACTGATACCGGATATATAAATAATAGATATTTTGAAAAGTTAAGTAATCATAATTTATATATAATGGAAAGTAATCATGACGTAGAAATGCTTATGAATGGTAGGTATCCATTTCATCTAAAAAAAAGAATATTAAGTGACAAGGGGCACCTTTCTAATAGTGATTGTGCATATTATTTATCTGAATTTATCGGGGATAAAACAAATACAATTATTTTAGCCCACTTAAGTGATGATAATAATACGTATGAACTTGCACTTAGTACAGTAAAAAATGTTTTAGAAAGTAAAAATAAGAAGGTTAAAAACATACTTATTGCAAAACAAAAACAAAGAACGGAAATGATAGAAGTATGATAAAAATAATATGTGTTGGTAAAATAAAGGAAAAGTATTTAAAAGATGCTATAAAGGAATATCAAAAAAGATTATCTAAATATACAAAGTTAGAGATAATAGAATTGCCTGATTATAATTACGATACTGTAAAAACAAAAATAGAAGAGGGTAAAAACATATTATCTAAAATAACTGATAAAGATTTTGTAGTTACATTAGAAATAAATGGAAAAGAACTTGATTCTATTAATTTATCTAGTTTCATAGATAAAAATATTTCAAGGAACATAACCTTTGTAATAGGTGGGTCAAGCGGTCTATCAGATGATGTTTTGAAAAGATCTGATTATTCCTTATCTTTTTCAAAGTTAACGTTTCCACACCAACTATTTAGAATATTATTGTTAGAACAAATATATCGTTCGTTTAAAATAATAAATAATGAAAGCTATCACAAATAGAGCCATTATTTGTTATTTTTTTTATTTATGCTATAATAAAAGCAATTTGAAAGAGGGTTTGATTACTTTGAAAATAGCAACTTATAATGTTAAAAATAAAACCGCTAATAAAATTCTGAAAGGTCATGCATCATTGACGAATTCTTTTTTAATGAATTTTGAAATTATAAAAAGTGCAGATCCCGATGTTATAGGATTACAGGAAGTTACTAAAGAAGAGTATTCTATGTTAAGAAAACAGTTTGAAAGAACATATAACATATATGGTGAATTTAGAGGAAGTTTTGGTGTAACAAATGAGGCTTGTCCTATAATGATTAAAAAACAAGATATAAATGTTTTAGATTATAAAACTTTTTCTCTTTCTGATGATATTATGAAACTTGGAAATAAGTATAAAGGTTCATTATTTCCAAGAATTGCAACTTATATAAGATTAATGGATGGAAAATATGAATATAGTATAATAAATGTGCACGTTGATAACGTTAAAAAAATCCAAAATAAAACTTTCGAAAAAAATGGATCACTTTAGCAAATACTAGATTTATCTTGTGATGGCAGTCATATAATCGTTGGGGATATGAATACTGAAATAAAAAATGGATTGAAAGATTTTTGCTTAAGAAATTCATTATCAGATGCAGCATTACCACTAGGTAATACTTATAAACCACTTAATTTGGCTTTAGATCATATTTTATATAGTGATTCTGATTTAAGTGTAAATGAAGTTGAAGCTTATGAGAATGCTGGAAGTGATCATTCACTTATATTAGCTAATATGTCGAGAAGATGAGGTGATTTATATGTTTCATAATAGCTGGGATATTGTATTAAAAGATGAAATGGAAAAACAATATTTTAAATATATAAAGGAATTTGTCAAAGAAGAAAGGTTATCTAAAACTATTTATCCACCTGCGAAAGATTTGTTTAACGCATTTAAATTAACTGATTTTAATGATATAAAAGTAGTTATTTTAGGACAAGATCCATATCATGGAGAAAATGAAGCTATGGGACTTTCTTTTTCTGTTAGAAGGGGAGTTAGGACGCCTCCTTCACTTAGGAATATTTTTAAAGAGTTAAAAGATGACTTAAACATTGATAGATGTGATACTGATTTATCTGATTGGGCAAAGCAAGGTGTATTTTTACTTAATACCGTATTAACCGTTGAAAAAGATAAGGCTAATTCACATAAAGAAATAGGCTGGGAGATATTTACTGATTATGTTATAAAAGAAATCAACGATAAACTAAATAACGTTGTATTTATTTTGTGGGGAAGACAAGCAAGGGATAAAAAAAGAATTATTACTAATCCTAATAACTATGTAATAGAATCAGCTCATCCTTCACCTCTTTCTGCTTACAATGGATTTTTTGGCAGTAAACCATTTTCTAAAACTAATAATTATTTAAAAGCACATAACAAAAAAGAGATTAATTGGTAATCTCTTTTTAATATTTAAAATCATTATAATCATTATCAGAACTATTTTTGCTATCAAAAAATAATTTTTCTTTTCTTCCCTTTAAAAGACTTATTATGCATACGGGGAAGCATTTAATTACTTTGTTGTATTTGCTAGCGTTATCATTATAGTAATCTTTATATGCACTAAGTAAATCTTCTGTTTCTGCTAACATAAAGGCTATCTTTTTAAAGTCATCACTTTTTTGTAATTCTTCATATTTATCTTTTATTAAGTAAAATTCGTTCATGTATACTAGTAATTTTCTGTCTAGTTCCATCATACTTATTTCTTTATCATTTAGTTCACCAAAATTTATATATACTTCTTTTTTTGTCTTGGTAATTTCTTTTATTACATCTTCAGAATCTTTTAACAATTCTTTTCTTTTTAATAAGGTGCTATTTATTTTTTCTTCCACGTTAGCTAACTTAACGGATAAAAAGTTTATTTTATCTTTATAAATGCTAACTATTAGTAGAATTAAACTAATTATTAAAACTGTGATTACAATTAACATTTTATCTACCTCTATTCTAATTAGAATTATAGCAAAAGTAGATGATATTTACAAGATTAATCTTTTAGTTTGCTAAGTAGAATTCTGGACTATAATTTATCTTTTCATCAAAATCAACGTAGTTTAAATATATCATAAGAAGTAGGTACCATCTTCCCGTCTTTGGGTCACTTATTATTATGTGATCACGTCCAGCAGCTTCTATAATACCAGTAAATGTTTTATCTCTCCATTCTACTGAGTCTGGAAATGACAAATAAAATGTTGCAAGTTTGCCTTTGTTAAGCCTTAATATGTTTTCTATGTATGACTGTTCAATGTCTAACATATTGTTAGTAGCGCTAATTTGAGCAAGATTGTTATTACTTTGATTTGCTGTAGTTATGCTAGGTTGTGATGCAACTGATTTCATACTGTTCATTTGAACTCCATTTAAATTAGCATTTGGAAAGCTAGGATTTGGGTAATAATTTGTATTCATAATTTAAAATCTCCTTTTTTAATAATTCATTTAAATATATGATTGAACTAAATTAATTATACATGTTATAATTAACCTGTAAGGAGATGTAATGAATATGAAAGTAAATATAGGTGTGTCTGCAAGACACGTACACGTAACAAAAGAAGATGTTAAAATATTATTTGGGGAAGACTATGAATTAACTAAAAAGGTAGATTTATCACAACCTGGGCAATATGCTTGTAATGAGCAAGTTACGCTAGAAGGCGCAAAGGGAAAAATAGAAAGAGTAAGAATACTAGGACCTGAAAGAGGAGAAACCCAAGTTGAAATATCAAAAACTGACTCATTTGCACTTGGAGTAAAGCCTCCTGTTAGAAACTCCGGTGATTTAGATGGTGCAGCAGAAATAACAATTATAGGCCCAAAAGGAAAGATTACTAAAAATGCTGCTATAATAGCAGCAAGACATGTACATGCAACAAAAGAAGATGCTAAAAAGTATGGATTTGAAGGAAAAGAATTTGTAAGTATTGTAGTAAAAGGAGAAAAGCCGGGAATACTAGAAAACGTATATGTAAGAATAAGTGATAAGTTTTCTTATGAGGTTCACTTAGACACCGATGATGCTAATGCATTCTTAATTAAAAATGGTGATGAAGCAGAATTAATAGTAAAATAAAAAAGGGATGATAAGAATGAAATATCAATTTAAAACGGGTATTGATAGTAAAGAATATGATAAATTCGTAAGGAATTTTCCTTCTACATCATTTATGCAAACACCCGCTTGGAGTCTTGTTAAAACAGCGTGGGATAATGATTATGTTGGACTATATTCTGATAAAAAGCTGGTATGCGGAGCAATGATATTAAAAAGAAACCTATTTTTAGGTAAGAAATTATTTTACATACCAAGGGGATTTGTTACATCATATGATAATGATGAAGCTCTAAAAATATTTGTTAAAGAATTAAAAAATTATGCCAAGAAAAATGGTGCAATAGATATAAAAATTGATCCATTTATTTGTTTTAGTGAAGATAATATTCAAAACATAAAGAAAAATAAGGGAATAGAGGTAAGGAAAACTTTTACTTTAGATACTGATAAAATAGTTAAAAAGTTAGAAAATTTAGGCTTTGTTCATGGTGGATTTAAAAAGGAAGTAAACGCATATATCCAGCCAAGATATACGATGGCTATTTCTCTTAGGGATAAAGATGGCAACTTTTATGAAAAAGAAGAACTTAGAAGAACGTTTCCTAAAAACACAAGAAATTACATAGGAAAGTATCATGAGGATAGAGGGGTTTACTTTAGTTATTCTACAAATAAAGAAGATGTTAAAGATTTAATAAGTGTTTTAAATTGCACGGAAGAAAGACAGCATATAGCACTTAGAAGTGAAAAATATTTTAAAAAGCTAATGGATGCCTTTTTAGATAACGCTGTTTTATTTTTTGCAAGGGTAGATATTGATAAATATATTAAGTTTCTTGAAAATGATATGAAAGAACATGAAAATAAAAAAGAATTTTGTTTAAAACAAATAAAAGAAGCAGAAGAAATAAAAAAAGAATATGGTAATAATCCACTTGCAGGAGCAACTATAGTTATGATGCCAACTTGTAAATCTGGAATAAAAACTGCATCATTCTTATACGCTGGAACAAACACAAAAATCTTACCATCTCTTAAAATAACTAATGGCCTTATGTTTTACAGGTTATGTTATTGTTTAGATAAGTCTTGTGATTATTGTGATTTAGGTGGTATAGATGGATCACTTGAAGATCATTTATCAACATTTAAATCTAAGTTTAATCCAAACGTACTTGAACTTGTTGGAGAATATGATTTAATAATTAATAAATTTTGGTATAAAGTATTTAACATGCTTATGAGTATTCGTAAATTTATAAGATCAAAGAGATAGCGGAAAGCTATCCTTTTTAAATGCGAAAAATTGTCATCTTTTGTCGTTTTTATTTAACTTTGTAAAATTTTGTGATACAATACATTTCATTAATTATGAAAGGAAAAATTCAAAATGACAGAAATGCAATTATGGACATTACTTATGGAACAAAAAATAGATGTTAATACATACAATGATTGGATTGTAAGAATAAAGGCTAAAGAAAGAATGCAAACTAAACCTAATACAAAGGGCTATTCTAAAGTAATATCTAGAAAAAGAAACTTTTAATTGGTTTCTTTTTATTATATAATAGTTTCAGTTTGGAGTGATTTTATGTTTAAAATAGGAAATGTAGAAATAAAAAACAGAGTTGTTTTAGCACCTATGGCTGGTGTTTGTAATAGTGCTTTTAGAAGAATAATAAAAGAAATGGGAGCAGGTCTTTTATATGCTGAGATGGTAAGTGATAAAGCCCTTGTTTATAATAATGAAAAGACTAAAGAAATGCTTTATATGACGGAAGATGAAAGACCTATTAGTCAGCAGATATTTGGTAGTGATAAAGAAAGCTTTGTTGAGGCTGCAAAAATAATAGAAGAAAGTATGCATCCTGATATTATAGATATAAATATGGGATGCCCCGTACCTAAGGTAGCAGTTAAATCACAAGCGGGTTCTGCTCTTTTAAAAGATCCAGATAAAATATATGAAATAGTAAAGGCTGTAAAAGAAGCAGTAAACGTGCCAGTAACTGTTAAAATAAGAAGTGGCTGGGATAAAAATAGTATCAATGCTGTTTTGGTTGCAAAAACTTGTGAGAAGGCAGGAGCTAGTGCAATTGCAGTGCATCCTAGAACACGCTCCCAGGGGTATAGTGGCAAAGCTGATTGGAACATAATAAAGAAAGTAAAAGAAGCAGTTAATATTCCGGTAATTGGTAATGGTGATATTTTATCCGCTAAAGACGCTAAAAAAATGATTGATGAAACCGGATGTGATGCCGTAATGATAGGTCGTGGGACTTTAGGTAATCCTTATTTAATAAAACAAGTTGTAAGATATTTAGAAGATGGTGTGCTTCTTAAAGATGAAAGTCCAATAGAAAGGATGAAAACCTGCTTAAAGCATTTTGATTACTTACTTAAAATAAAACCAGAAAAAGTTGCAACACTTGAGATGCGTACACATGCTGCTTGGTATTTAAAAGGACTTCCTAATGGAGTAAATGTTAAAAAAAGATTATATGAGCTTAAAACAAAAGAAGAATTTATAAGTACAATAACAGAATATATGGAAAATCTTTCTTAAAATATGTTATAATTAAATTGTAGGACAAAGTTATGATATGGTGCTTTTGTCATAATTTTGGCCAAAAAATGAAATAAAATAATATTTAGGGAGGAAAACATAACAATGAAGAAATATAATTTGTTCAAAGTTCTAGCAATCACCGTATGTGTAGCTTGGTTATTAACTTTATTTATTCCAGGTTCTTATGCTGACTATAGTGGTAACATAACAAAGGGTGCAATTGCTGGTGTTGGAGTATGGTCTTTACTATCTAACTTAAGTGTTTCAATTTCATATTTTAATGGAATTGCGGTATTCATAGTTGCAATAGCTTGCTTCTATGCAGTATTAAATAAGTTAGATGTATACAAAAAATTCGTAGATTGTACAGCTTCAATTTTTGAAGGAAAAGAAAGATTATTAGTTATTATAACCATAATCGTGTTTGGTATTTTAGCTTGTGTAGTAAGTGATTGGATGATACTACTAGTATTTGTTCCATATATATACCAAGTTATGAATAAGTTAAATATTGATAAGAAAGTTATATTAGCATCTACAATTGTAGCATCATTAATTGGATCTATGTGTGGAATTTATAACAGCACTTTATTTAGAACACTTTCATTAAAGGTTAACACTTTACTACTAGTTAAAGTAATCGTTTTAGTTCTTTCTTTAGCAGTATTAATTTTCTTTACTAAAGCACCTAAAAAAGCTAAGAAAATAGAAAAGAAAGAAACAAAAAAAGAAGAGAAGAAGGAAACTAAAGTAAAAGCTTCTACAAAGACTACTGCTACTAAAAAAGCAGCTAGTAAGAGTGCGCCTAAAAAGGTTGCTTCTAAAACTACTAAAAAAAGTGCTACTAGAAAGAAGGTGGCTAAGTAATGAAAGATACTAACAGAAAAGTAAATAAAACTCTATATGCAGTATTAACTCTTTTACTAGGTACCTTTGGTATAAATAAATTTTATGCTGGTAAGATAAAATCAGGACTTTTAAGCATATTATTCTGCTGGACAGGAATTCCTACAATTTTATCAGTAGCTGAGTTTATTACCGTATTAACTGAAAAAGCAGATAAAGATGGACAAATATCTGTTACATCTGAAAGAAGAAGTAACGTATTATTTGGAGTTAGTTTAGTACTATTTGTATTATTTGTTCTAGCTACAATAATACCTTGGGAATCTTTATTTACTAAATTTACAGCATTTTCTGATTTTAATACAACTTTATCAAAAATTAAAATTGGAAATTATGCAGTATTTAGTAATATAATTGGCGCTCCTGTTTCAGTAGATGCTACAACAGGTTCATCAAGTGGTGTAATAAATGCAATTGGTTCTTGGACTATGACTGATGTTGCAATATTATTATTTGTTTTAGCAGGTGTTATAGCACTATGTTCTAAAATCAAATTCAATGATTTTGTTGAAACAGTAACAGGTGGAATCAAGAAAGTATTACCTGTTGCAATAACTGCAATGCTTATAAGTATCGTATTAGTTATTATGGTAACATCTGGTGTAAACGTAACTATTACAAACTGGATAGTATCATGGGCTAAAGGATTTAACATTGCAACTATATCATTAGCATCTATGGTAGGAAGTGTGTTAACTAGTGATTTCCATTACTTTGTATCAACTATCGCTCCAGTATTTACATCAGCAGTAACAAACTCTGATTTATACGGAGTATTAGGATTAATAATGCAGAGTTTATTTAACCTAATGATGATAATTGCACCTACTTCAGTTGGATTAATAATTGGTTTATATTACCTAGATATTCCATTTGGAAAATGGTTCAAATACATCTGGAAGGTATTACTTGCATTATTTGTAATAGTAATAGTTGCAGCAATAATTGTATTTGCATTAGTATAAATATAAGAAAGGACAATAAATGTCCTTTTTTTGTGTATTAAAATTAAATACTTTACCCATAACAATCATAGAATGTTTTAGAAAGGAGACTTTTATGTTTGTTAATTTTAGTGAGGAAGTAAGACATATATTAAAAAATGCTGAAAAAGAAAGAGATGATTTAAACCATCCTTATGTTGGAAGTGAACATCTTTTTTTATCTATATTAAAAAACAGTAAATTAAAAGATATACTAAAAAAACATAAAGTAACATATGATAAATTTAAAGAAAAATTAGTTAGTTTGGTAGGGGTTGGAAGTAAAAAAAGCAAGTTTGTTTTATATACACCACTACTTAAGAGGGTTTTAGAAAATGCTGTTATAGAAGCTAGAGAAGAAAATAACAAGGTTGTTAATCCTGAGATAATTATAATTTCAATATTAGATGAGGAAGATGGAATAGCATATACCATTCTTAAGAGTTTTAACGTAAACATAGATAAATTATATTATGATTTAAGAATAAAGAAAAATAATAAGAATAATAAAAGAAAAAAACTTCTTCTTGATGAACAAGGAACTGACTTAACTCGTCTTGCTAAAGAAAAAAAGTTAGATCCAGTAATAGGTAGAGAAAAGGAAATTGATAAGGTGATAGAAATATTGCTTAGAAGAAAAAAGAATAATCCTATCTTGATAGGACCAGCGGGTGTTGGTAAAACAGCGATTGTTGAAGGAATAGCAAATTTAATGGTAAGTGATAAATGTCCTTCGTTTTTGAAAGATAAAAAAATAATTTCTTTAAATATATTTTCATTAGTATCGGGTACTAAATATCGCGGCGAGTTTGAAGAAAAGATGAAGACTTTGATTAAAGAACTTGAAGACAATCCAGACATTATTTTATTTATAGATGAAATTCATACCATGGTAGGAGCGGGAGGAGCAGAAGGAGCGATTGATGCCTCAAACATTTTTAAACCTGCTTTAGCTAGAGGAGGAGTTAGAATAATAGGAGCTACAACAGAAGATGAATATAAAAAATATATAGAGCCAGATTTAGCACTTGCAAGACGTTTTCAAAGTGTTCTTGTAAAAGAACCTGATACAAAAAGTGTCATAAAAATACTTACTGAAATAAAGCCTTTATATGAAAAATATCATAATATAAAAATTGATAATTCTTTAATAAAAGAAATAGTTTACTTATCTGATAGATATCTTACTAATCGTTTTGAACCAGATAGATCAATTGATATATTAGACGAAGTATGTGCAAAGGCAAGCATACTTGAAAGTAAGCCAGAAAAAATGATGAAACGTTTAAATGAGAGATTAAAGAAAACATCATATAATAAAAATAAGGCATTATCTAATAATGATTTTAAAAAAGCATACCTTTATAAAAGTATGGAAAATAATATTAAAAAAGAGTTAGAAAAGATAACAATTTATAAGAAAAAAGTAACTAAAAAAGATGTGTTAGACGTAATAAGAAGCAAAGGTAATATAAATGGTATTGGCGATAAAATGGTAAGAAGAAGATTTTATAATAGTTTGGAAAGTAATTTAAATAAAACGATAATTGGCCAAGAAGAAGCCGTTAAAAAAATAGTAAATTCATTAAAAAGAAATGATTTATCAAAAAATAAAAGATGTTATTCACTAATAATTACTGGTCCTAAAGGAACTGGTAAAACTCTTTTAGCAACCGAATATTTAAAACTTATTAGTAATTTAAAAGACATAGTTAAAATAGATTTATCAGAGTATAAGGAATATCATATGATAAGTAAGCTAATTGGTACAACAGCAGGTTATCTAGGCTATGATAATAAAAATAATATATTTGAAAAGGTAAGGAGTAATCCATCAACTACTTTTATTGTGGAAAACTTTAGCCAAGCTTGCACAGAAGTTAAAAACTTATTTGAAAGAATACTAAGTGATGGAAAGATAGAAGATGCAAGTGGTAAAAAGATAGATTTTACTAATTCTGTTATTATATTTGAAAATAGAAACTTAGAAAATGAAAAAAAATTAGGATTTACAAACGATGATAAATCAAACCTAAATTTACCAAGTGAGATAAAAGATAAAGTATTTGATGTTATAGAGTTAAAAAAACTAACTAATAAAGATAAGGAAGAAATATTAATAAACAAAATAAATAATCTTATAAAAAATTATGATGATGCAAAGGTAAAACTTCCAGCTCATTATAAAGAAGAAATATTAAAACTTATTAGTTCGTCTAAGGATTTAAAATCACTTATAAATGATTCATTAATAAAGATTGAAAACCAGATAACAGATGGTTTAATTAATTATAAAAGTGACATAGAACTCAAAATATAAGCATAAAGTGATATAAAGGTGATATATCACTTTTTAATTTTTTTAATTTATTGTATAATAAAAATATAAAAAATTAATTTTATTTATGGTTAGGTGACTTATGAAAGAAGAAATGATTAATAAGAATTTTATATATAAAAGGGGAATTTATTGTTGTTCTAAACCTAAGGTTTTATATGAACAAGGAAAAACCAAGGTAAAAAGAAGACAAATAAGAAATGATAATAGGAAGTGATAGTTATGAAAATATATAATACGTTAACAAGAAAAGTAGAAGAGTTTATTCCAAATGATAAAAAAAAGGTTAATATGTATACTTGTGGACCTACCGTTTATCATTATGCACATATAGGAAATCTTAGAAGTTACATTATGGAAGATATTTTAGAAAAGACACTTATTTATAATGGTTATAATGTTAATCGTGTTATGAATATTACGGATGTAGGGCACTTATCAAGTGATTCTGATACTGGTGAAGATAAGATGGTAAAAAGTGCCAAAAAGGCACATAAAAGTGTTTTAGATATTGCTAAGTTTTACACGGAAGCATTTTTTGAAGATTTTAAAAAGCTTAATATTAAAAAACCAGAAACAGTGGAACCTGCAACTAATCTTATAGATGATTATATTCATTTGATTAGTGTGCTTTTAGAAAAAGGGTATGCATACGTATCTGGTGGTAACGTATATTTTGATACATCAAAACTTGATGATTATTATGTTTTAACAAACCATAAGGAAGATGAAATGGTAGTTGGCGTACGAGAGGGAGTTGAAAGTGACTCTAACAAACGTAACCAGGCTGATTTTGTTTTATGGTTTACTAAGTCTAAGTTTGAAGATCAGGAACTTAAATGGGAATCTCCTTGGGGCTTAGGATATCCGGGATGGCATATTGAATGCTCTTGCATTAGTATGAAGCATTGCGGAGAGTATCTTGATATTCACTGCGGTGGTGTTGATAATATATTTCCACATCATACAAATGAAATTGCGCAAAGTGAGGCTTATTTAGGACATAAATGGTGTAATTATTGGGTACACTGTGAACATTTAAATGATAAAAATGGTAAGATGAGTAAGAGTAGTGGAGACTTCTTAACCGTATCATTACTGGAAGAAAAAGGATATAATCCACTTTCATACAGATTAATGTGTTTACAATCTCATTATAGAAAACAACTTGTATTTACTTATGAAAATTTAGATAATGCAGAAAAAGCATATAAAAAGTTAAAACAAAAAACTTTATCATTAGATAATGACGGAGTAATGGATGCTGATGCGTTTGACAAATATAATAAAGAGTTTATATCTTACATAAACGATGATATGAATACATCTAGTAGTTTAACGGTTTTATATGATGTGTTAAAAGATGATTCATTAAATGACGCAACTAAAAAAGCATTAGTAAAATCATTTGATAAAGTTTTATCACTAGACTTATTAAAACAAGAAGAAATAAAAGTAGATGATGAACTTATAAAATTTGTTGAAAAACAAATAGAATTAAGACTAGAAGCAAAGAAAAATAAGGACTTTCTAACCGCTGATAAAATAAGAGATGAATTATCAGAAAAGGGCATTATTCTTAAAGATACTAAAGAAGGAACCACTTGGTCAAAGAAATAGAGTTATTATGAAATTTAATTTATTTAAAAAGAAAAACATAAATCAAATGGAAATGGACGAAAAAAGATTAATGCTTAAAGAAGTTTATGATGAACTAAAAGTAAAAGGCGATTTAAGTAATTATTCTTTGCTAGAAAAGATAGCTTCAAATTATGATGAATATATGTTAAAAAAGGTTTCTGATATAGTTTTACAAGATAATAAGGAAATATTATCTTTAATAAAAGAAGCTATTTCGGAAAACGTTAACTTATATGATTTGCGTTATTTTAGTAATTTAAATGATAAATCAAAAAAATAAATAGAATAAAAACAGTTAAATAATTGCATACTAAAACTGGTGATATTATGTATTATTTAAACTGTTTTTTTGTATACTCTATTTTAGGACACTTATTAGAAACCGTAACAGCATTAATAACTAAAAATGGTTTTAAAAGTGGCTTTTTATATGGATGGTGGACACCTGTTTATGGTATTGGTGCCGTAACTATTTTGTTTGTGTCTGAATACCTTTTTAAGAACCTTCATATGCATAGATTTTGGGAAACCGTTATTATGTTTTTTGTAGTTGGTATAGTATTATCTAGTATAGAGGCTTTAGGGGGAGTTTTAATAGAAAAAATATTTGGAGAAGTATTTTGGGATTACTCACAGCAAAAATTTCATATAGGCCATTATATATCTCTTGAAATGACTTTAGTATGGGGAGCTATTAGCATTATATTTATCTACATCGTTCATCCTCTATTAAAAGGTATTATTAAAAAGATACCATCATTTATAACAATTATCCTTGTGGTACTATTCTTATTTGATTGTACTAAGACGTTTATAGATAAGAAGAGTTAATCTAAAACTTGTTTGTCTTAATTTGAAGAATGATTTATAAAAAAGTTCAAAAAAAAGTCAATATTGAAAATAAAGCCATAATAGATATCACAGATATTGCTAAAGAACAAATTGAAACATTAAAATAAACGTAAGGCAATTTTAGTCTTACGTTTTATAATATCTTATCAACTAAACCATATTCTAATGCATCAGAAGCGTTTAAATAATAGTCTCTTTCAGTATCTTTTTCTATTTCACTGATGTCTTTACCTGTTTTATCTGATAATATTTTATTTAATTTATTTCTTAAATATAAAATTCTATCAGCGACTATTTTTATTTCTGTTGCTTGACCATTTACTCCTCCTAAAGGTTGATGGATCATAACTTCGCTATTTGGTAGTATAAATCTTTTTCCTTTATCACCGCTTGCTAACAAAACTGAAGCCATGGAAGCTGCCATACCAATACATATTGTTGATATTGGACTTTTTACAAACCCCATCGTATCATAAATTGCCATACCAGATGTAATACTTCCTCCTGGACTATTTATGTAAATACTAATTTCGTCATTACTTTGTGAATCTAAAAACAAAAGCTCACTTATAATAGCATTGGCAACCTCATCATTTATTTCACCACCAATAAATACAATTCTATCCTTTAATAATCTAGAATAAATATCATATACTCTTTCTCCAATAGAAGTTTTTTCTATAACGCTTGGAATTAAATTCATAATTTTATCACCTCTATAATAATATTATGTATAGTATAATTATATTTATTATCAAAATATTGTGACATTTTCCTTCATTTTTGGTAGAATATTATTAGAATAAAGGGTGATTATAATGGCTAGTATAAAAATTAATTATAAAGATGAAACGCATGACTATGAAAGCGGATTAAGCTTACTTGAAATATCAAAGGATTTTGAAAAAGAATATAAAGGAAAAATTATAGTTGCAACAGTTAACAATAGATTAACCAAACTAGATACCAAAATAACTAGAAGTTGTAATGTGGATTTTTTTGATGTTTATAGTTTATATGGTAGCAGAACTTATATGAGGGGTTTATATTTTCTTTTTGTAAAAGCTGTTAAAGACGTATTAAACGCAGATGTTAAGTTGATGTGTTTTATAGAAAGAGGAATATACTGTGAAATTTTAACAAATAATCTTATTTCGGAAGTAACGGTAGAAAAAATAAAAATAAGAATGAGAGAACTTGTAGAAACTGCTATTCCTATTACTAAAATAATGGTATCAAGGTTAGATGCAATAGATTATTTCTTTAAGGTAAATCAGCATGATAAAGCAAACTCCTTAAGATTCATTAGTAACTCAACGATAAGTTTGAACAAGCTAGATGATACCTTAGATTATTTTTACGGAGTTTTACCTTGTAACACAAGTTACCTAAGTAATTTTAATGCTAAGTATTTAAAAGATAATAAAGTAATGCTTTTAGCGCCCGTAACGTTTATGCCTGATGAAAAGATAAAATTCAATAAATGTGATAAGGTTTTAGAAGCGGTTGAAAGACAAATAAAATATTTACAAAGTATAGGAATTAATACAACTGTTGAGTTAAATTGCAACATCGCAAATGGTGAATATGGTGACATAATTAGAATGTCAGAAACGTTTCAAAATGATAAATTATTAGATATCGTAGATAAAGTTACTAAAGATAAAGATATTAAAATGCTTCTTTTAACAGGCCCTTCTTCATCAGGTAAGACGACGACATCTAAGAAGTTAGCATTATTCTTTAAAATGAAAGGTTATAAACCTATACCTATATCAGTTGATAATTTTTATACTGACATGAAAGATAGAGTATTAGATGAAAATGGTAAACCTGAAATAGAAAGAATAGAAGCTTTTGATACAAATCAGTTTAATAAAAAAATATCTGAATTATTAAACGGAAAAGAAGTTATCTTGCCAAGATATAATTTTATTGAAGGAAAACAAGAATTTGATGAAAAAAACAAGATAAAATTAGAAGATAAGAGTATTTTAATAGTAGAAGGAATACATGCTTTTAACGAAAAATTAACCGAGATAATTCCAAGTAAAAATAAATTTAAGGTATTTATTTGCCCATTAACTCCGTTAAACATTGATAATCATAACTTGTTTAAATCAACTGATAACAGGCTTTTAAGAAGAATTGTAAGAGATAATAGAACGAGGGGAGCATCAGCATCAGATACCTTAAAGATGTGGAAAAAGGTAAGAGAAATAGAAGAAGAAATGATATTTCCTTACATGAAAGAAGCAGATGAAATATTAAATACTTCTTTAGTTTACGAATTAGGAGTTTTAAAAACTTATGCTGAACCTTTATTATTTTCTGTATCAGAAGATGATCCAAACTATGATGAAGCAATCAGGTTAATTAACTTATTTAGAGTCATACTTGGAATACCTAGTGAAGAAGTTCCACACGACTCTATAATTAGAGAGTTTATTGACGGAAGTTGTTTTAAAGATTTATAAATGGTACAATATATAAGTAGGATGGTGATGATATGGCTATTAAAGTAGCGATTAATGGATTTGGAAGAATAGGAAGATTAGTATTTAGATTAATGGAAGAAGATCCTTCATTTGATGTAGTTGCAATAAATGATTTAACTAATGCAGATGAGCTTGCTTATTTACTTAAATATGATACTTCTCATAGAAGATATAAAACAGGTGAAATTACAAGTGATGATGAAAATATAATTATAGGTGACAGAAAGGTAAGAATTTATGCTGAAAAAGATCCTGTAAACTTACCTTGGGGTGCACTAGACATTGATTTGGTGTTTGAATGCACCGGCTTTTTCACAAGTAAAGAAAAGGCAGAGGCACATATAACAGCAGGAGCTAAAAAAGTCATTATATCTGCTCCAGCTAAGGGAGATTTAAAAACAATAGTTTATAACGTTAATCATGAAACTTTAAATGGAGATGAAAAGGTAATTAGTGCAGCAAGTTGTACAACTAATTGTCTTGCTCCTGTTATGAAGTTATTATGCGATAATTATGGTGTAGAAAAAGGTTTTATGACTACGGTTCATGCGTATACTAATGACCAAGCAACTTTAGATGTTGCACATAAAAAAGGTTATATGGCAAGACGTGGTAGAGCAGCCGCTGCGAATATTGTTCCGGCATCAACTGGTGCAGCAAGTGCAATTGGCAAGGTAATCCCTGAACTTAACGGAAGATTAGATGGTACAGCTATGCGTGTTCCCGTAACTACTGGTTCTGTTGTTGACTTAAGCTTAGAATTATCTAAAAATGTAACTAAAGAAGAATTAAATGAGTTATTTAAAAATAATCAAAATGAAACCTTAGGTTTTACTATGGATCCAATTGTTTCAAGTGACACTATTGGTATGCATTACGGAAGTTTAGTTGATGGACTTTTAACTAACATAGTTGAAGTAGATGGTAAACAGTTGGTTAAAGTAGTAGCTTGGTACGATAATGAAATGAGTTATTCAGCACAAATGGTTAGAACTGCAAAATACTTTGCAAATAAATAACGCTAGAAAAAACTAGTGTTTTTTTCTTTTTTTCATGTTATAATCAATATGTATAATAAAAGGTGGTGTGGAAATGGATAATGATGCTTTGTATGAAACAGATGATAATAAAAAGAAGTTTCAATTAACTCGTGGTATGCTTATTTTAGCAGCAGTTATATTGGTTGTAATTATAATTGTTATTATAATTATAGTTCATAGTGTTAAAAGTAAAGAACCAGAATACACTACAAGTGATTTTAAACATTTAGAGGATAGAATGGAAGAAGAAGCTCCTACATATATTTCTCAAAATAATATAGAGTTAACGAGTGAAGAAATTAAAATTGATTTAAAGGACTTGTTATTAGAAAATGGAGGTTCCATCGATTCTAGTAAAGTAAAGGCTACAAAAGTATGTAAAGGATACGTAATTGCAACTAAAGTGGATAGTGAAGTTTATAAACCATATATTAGTTGTGGTAACTATTACACAACTGAAGGTTACGTAAATAGTGATACTACTACAAAAAAAAAGACAACTAGTCAAAAAGACACAGAAAAACCTGTAATAACATTAAAAGGCAATAGTGAGATAACTTTAAATCAGGGAGATAAGTATAATGATGAAGGGGCTAGTGCAACTGATAATATAGATGGTGATATTACATCAAAAATAAAGGTATCAGGAAAAGTTGATATTACAAAATCTGGTACGTATACCATAACGTATACTGTAACTGATAAGGCTGGTAATAGAACTGAGGTAACAAGGAAAGTTACGGTTGTTGCTACAATTACTACAACTATGTCTACAACAAAAAAGAAAACCACAACAAAAAAGAGTTATACCTCTTCTGGTAGCGTTAAAACTACTAGGGCTACCACTCAAAGGATTACAACACCTCCTACTATCACACTTAGAGGAAATAGCACAATAACAATAAATCAAGGTGCATCTTGGCATGATCCTGGTTTTACAGCAAGGGATGCTAAAGGTAATGATTTAACAGGAAGAGTTAACGTATCAGGTTATGTTAATATATCAGTTGCTGGAACTTATAGAGTAAGTTACACTGTTACTGATAATTGGGGTAATAGAGGATATGCATATAGAAATGTAATTGTTAAATCTACGTATATTAAATTACAAGCAATAACAGTATCTCCGGTTTCTATTTCATTATCAAAGGGTCAAAGTAGAAGCATAACAGTTTATTTCAATCCAACGAACGCAACTAACAAATCAGTTTCTTGGAGTAGTTCTGATCCATCGGTTGCAACGGTAAGCAATGGAGTAATTACGGCAAATTCACAAGGAATTGCTACAATAATTGTTAGGGGTGCAGATGGAAGGCAAGCACGAGTAAGTGTAACAGTAAGATAGGAAAATAGTTTCCTATTTTTTTCTTATTCATGTTATAATTAAAATGGAGGCTTTTTATGAAGAAGACTATAGAAGATTATGATTTAAATAATAAAAAGGTAATTATTAGATGTGATTTAAACGTTCCTATGAAGAACGGAGTAATTTTAGATGATAACAGAATAATAGAAAGTATTAAAACGATTAAATATGCTGTGGATAACAACGCTAAGGTTATCTTACTTTCTCACTTAGGAAGAATAAAAACAGAAGAAGATAAAAAAAATAACACGTTAAGGCCAGTTGCTAAAAGATTATCAGAAGCTTTAGGCATAGATGTTAAGTTTATTAGTGAAACACGTGGGAAAGTTTTAGAAAATGCTGTTAATAATATGAAAGAAAAAGATGTTATATTGCTTGAAAATACCCGTTTTGAAGATGTTCCAGGTAAAAAAGAAAGTACAAATGATAGTGATCTTGGAAAATACTGGGCGAGTCTTGGGGATATATTTATAAATGATGCCTTTGGAACATCACATAGAGCACACGCATCAAACGTAGGAATAGCTAAAAATTTGCCATCTGGCATAGGTTTTTTAATAAAGAAGGAACTAGATATGTTAGGTGGCTTGCTAAATAATCCATCAAGGCCATATACGGTAATTTTAGGTGGAGCAAAAATGAATGACAAAATAAAAGTAATAGATAAATTAATAGAAAAAGCTGATTATATGTTATTAGGTGGTGGAATAGCTAATACGTTTTTAACGGCTAAAGGCTATGACTTAAAAGCATCCATATATGATGAAGAAAGCTTAAGTCATGCTAAAGAATTATTACTTAAGTATCCTAATAAGATAATCCTTCCTAAAGACGGATATGGTTCTTCATCTTATAAAGATGGTTTAGATGTTAAATATGATCATTTAAATAACGTATCAGATGGTAATATGATATTAGATATTGGACCTTCTTCCACCGAATTATTTTCTTCATATATAAGAAAAAGCAAAACTGTTTTTTGGAACGGGCCAGTAGGAGTTTCAGAGTTTGATAACTTTTCTTATGGTACCAAAAAGTTATGTGAAATTTTAAAAGAAAGTGGAGCAACAACCATTATAGGTGGGGGAGATTCTGCTGCAGCGGCGATAAGATTTGGTTATAAAACTTCTTTTGCTCATATATCAACAGGTGGCGGAGCTTCACTAGAATTTATAGAAGGAAAAAAATTACCTGCTATAGAAGTTATTCAAGATAAATAGGAGTATTTATGAAAAATAAAAAGTTAAATATTGGTATACTTTTTATAGCGCTAGCATTAGTTTTATATTTTACCTTAAAAGATGATTTTAATGGCATAATAAAAGAACTATCAAGTGTTAACATATGGATATTTTTAATGGCTATAATAGTTTTTTTAGCATCACTACTTTTTAAATCAGCCTCACTTAAAACATTCATATGTGAACATAATAGTTGTTACACTTTAAAAAACGCATATCAATTAACATTAATAGGACAATTTTTGAATGGTATAACTCCGTTTCAATCGGGTGGGCAACCATTTCAAATATACTTACTAAAGAAAGACGGAATAAGAATATCTGATTCAACAAATGCGATGATAAAAGATTTTATTGCATATCAATCCGCTCTTATTATGGTTGGGGTTGCCTCTCTTTTATTAAACCTTAAGTTAAATCTTTTTTCTAATAACGTATATTTAAATGGATTTATATTTTTAGGATTCTTCATAAATTTAGTTGTAATGGCGCTTTTATTATTTGTTGTGCTTGCTAAAAAGGCAGGAATTAGTATTGCAGATAAGATAGTGCACTTTATATTTAAATTTAAAGTAGTAAGAAAATTCGGAACCACTGAAGAAAAAATAAAAGAAAGCATCAAAAACTTTTATAAGACAGGAACATCAATTAAGGGTAATAAAAAAAACTTAATTAAAGGAATAATTTATAACATAATAAATCTTACGTTGTTATACTTAGTGCCATTTGTTGTATTTAAGGCTCTAGGGGTAAAAAACATTAATGCAATATCTTCTATTGTTGCAACATCATTTGTTATGCTAATTAGTAACTTTATACCAATACCGGGGGCAACAGGAGGAATAGAGTATAGTTTTATGCAGTTCTTTAAAGGATTTACAGGCGGAGCTGTTTTAGCAGGAGCAATGCTTTTATGGAGATTTATAACTTATTTTATGGCAATGATTACGGGATTTATTGCGCTTATATTTAAAAGGAGAGTTGATAAAGATGAGAATAGGATTATTTACTGATACATATCCACCATTTATTAATGGGGTATCAACTAGCGTCTTAATGTTAAAGCAGGGACTAGAAAAATTAGGCCATGAAGTTTACGTGGTAACGGTAAATGATGAATCATTTTCATACAAAGAAGAAGATGGTATACTTAAAATACCAAGTTTTCCGATTGGACTTATGAACTTTAGACAAACAGGGATTTATCCAATAAAAGCTTTTAATATAATTAAAAAGTGGAAATTAGATATAATACATTCTCATACTGAGTTTAGTATCGGAACCTTTGCAAGGCTTATTTCTAAACAACTTAACATACCACTCGTCCACACGTATCATACGATGTATGAAGAATATATATACTATATTACTAAAGGCTATTTTAATTCTGCATCTAAAAAATTAGTTGAGTATCTAACTTTATTCTTATGTGATAAAACGATAGATGAACTTATCGTTCCGACAGAAAAAACAAAAGAATTATTTAAAGATAAATACAAAGTTAAAAGGGAAGTATACGTAATACCATCTGGTATTGATACAACAAGATTTTATAAGGAAAACATAGATAAAAATGAAATTATAAACTTAAAAAAAGACTTAGGACTTAAAAAGACTGATTTTATAGTACTATATGTAGGAAGAATAGCTAAAGAAAAGAGCATAGACTTTTTAATAAATAATTTTAATTCTGTTTTAAACCGAATACCTAAGGCTAAGATGATAATAGTAGGAGATGGACCAGATATTAAAGATCTAATTGATTTAACTAGAAAAAAAGGATTAGAAAATAAGATAATTTTTACTGGCAAAGCACCATGGACTGATGTACCAAAATATTACTCGTTATGTGATTTATTTGTAACGGCATCTAAAACTGAAACTCAAGGGCTTACTGTTATGGAAGCTATGGGAGCATCAAAACCAGTTGTTGCAATAAGAGATGAATCATTTGAACTTATGATAACTGATAAAAAAGATGGTTTATTCTTTGATGATGAAAAAAGTTATGTTGATATGATATATGAAGTATACAAAAATAAGAAGTTAAGGGATGAAATATCTTTTAATGCAAGACTTACGGCAGATAAGTATAGTCCTTGTAACTATGCTAAAAACGTTCTTAAAATTTATGATAAAGTAATTAGTAAAGATACTAACGTAGTAAAAAAAGTTGTTCATAATGTAAAAAAAATATTTACAAAAAGTGGTGGTAAAAAATGAAAAAATTAGTAATATGTAATCAAAAGATGTTTTTAAGTTACGATGAGGCTAAAATATTAAAGGGACAAATGGATGATATTGATTTATCAAACGTGGACTTAGTTGTTTGTCCTAACTTTTTAAATATGGATGTTTTTAGTGGATATAACTTAGGAGCTCAAGACTGTCATTATGAAGAAAGAGGAGCGTATACTGGATCTGTTTCACCTTATGATTTAAAATTAAGAGGCGTAAGATATTGTTTGGCAGGACACTCTGAAAGAAGATGTTATGATTCTAATAAGGATATTAATCTTAAAGTTAAAGCAATCTTAAGAAATATGATGACACCAGTTATATGTATTGGTGAAACAAAAATAGATAGAGACTTAATGAGAATTAGTGAAGTATTAAAAAAAGAGTTAACTTCTGCGGTTAGTGGCATAAAGTTAGATTCTGAAGATGAAATAGTAATAGCATACGAACCTGCCTGGGCAATAGGAGGAGATATTGCACTAAAGAAAGAAGAAATAGAAGATACTTTTAAATACATAAGAAAGATATTGGAAGAAAATAACATAACTAATTATAAACTTATTTATGGAGGAAGTATTACACCTTCAAATATCAAATCTATATTAAGTGATAATATAGATGGATACTTACTTGGTTCTTCGTCTGCTTCATATGATGAACTAAGTAGCATAATAAAGTGTATAAAATAGTGTAAACTAGGATAAAATTTGACATTTTATCCTTTTCTTATGTGGTAATATTGTGGTACATTATAATTGTAATAGTAAAAGGGGATGATTTAATGCAAGATAACTTATTAAGAAGTAAAGACACTAATGCTTTAAACTTAGTAGAGCATGAAAATCCTCGCCAAAAAAGAATTCTAGAAATAGAAAATACTATTAATACACTTTTTGATATTAGACTTAGTTTAAGTGTCAAAAAGATAGTTTCTCCTTTCATTAAAAGAAGCGAACTTGTAAAAATAATTGATGATGTAACTAAAGATGCAGATACTTTTGTTAAAGCAGAAATTGATAAGGTATTTGACGAATACTTATCACCTAAAAAAGACACATTATTAAAAAATCCTATGCCTAATAAAAAAGATATATGGGATAATGTGCAGCACGATAATGATATAATCTCTATTTCAAATGCGGAAGCTAAAGCAAATGATAAATCTTTATCGTTAGAAGAAATGATAAATGATGCATTTAAAGATGCTGGAAGAGAAAAAGGTTCTTCAAAAAGTTTAAATAATGGGCATTTTAAGAATACGGAATTACAAAAAGATAATTAAAAATTAATATTTAAGGATGTAGTTTATACATTCTTTTTTTATTCGACACCATTCGATAAATTAATCGAAAAGAGTGTAATATAATTGGTTTAGCAAATGAGAAAGGAAGAGTAAAATTATGAACAAAGAAATTAATAAAAGCAATAAAATAGTAAGAGTTTTAGCAGTAGATGATAATGAAAGTTTAATAGGAATGCTAGAGGAGTATTTTAAAGATCACGAAAAAATAAAAATAGTTAATCATGCGTATAACGGACTTGATGCTATAAAGGTAATAGAGGAAAACAAGGATAATTTTGATGTTTTATTATTGGATTTAATAATGCCTAAAAAAGATGGAATATATGTATTAGAGCAGTTAAAGAAAAAGAAAATAGATAAACCTGTAATAGTTGGAACATCGTTTAATGCGGATGAAACAATTGCAAGAGTATCTAAGTTTAATCCAAAACATTTTATTTTAAAACCATTTGACATGTTTGATTTAGAAAATAAAATACTTGATGCAGTAAGTTTTAAGTTAGATAAGGCATCGAAAGTAAACGTATATCATAATAATCTAGAAATATCTGTAACAAAACTATTGCACGGATTAGGTGTTCCATCACATATAAAAGGATACCAGTACATAAGAGAAGGTGTAATTTTAATGTATGAAAAACCAGATATAGTAGGTGCTATAACAAAAGAGTTATATCCTGAGATTGCTAATAAATACGATACTACAGTATCACGTGTTGAAAGAGCAATAAGACATGCTATTGAAGTTAGTTGGAATAGAGGAGATATAGACTTAATGGAAGAAATATTTGGTCATAGCGTAGATTATGATAGAGCAAAACCAACTAATAGTGAGTTTATAGTTACTGTATCTGATAAATTAAGATTGGAATTTAGTACATCAAAACAAAAAAGTGAATCTTAGCAACTTTTTTGTTTTTTTAATAATTTTTTAATAAATAGATGATATACTATAAATATATGGAGGTATTTTATGGTTATAGATAGTGGAAATGGAATGTCTAAATTCTTTTCAAAAGTATACATGTGGATGTTTATTGGATTACTAGTCTCAGGGGGTGCAGCATATTTTACGGCACACAATATGGCTATGATGAAGTTCGTTTATGGAAGCTTTGGATTTATATTACTCCTTGAACTTGTTGTTGTACTTGTATTTAGTGCACTTAGAAAGAAAGTCTCACCATTAGTTGCTAAAATATTATTTTTAGTTTATTCATTAATAAGTGGACTTACACTTTCTTCTATATTTATAGTATACAAAATAGGAAGTGTTGGAATGGTGTTTTTATCAGCAGCACTTATGTTTGCGTTATTAGCAATATATGGATACACAACAAAAAATGATTTATCATCATTTGGAAAGATACTTATATTTGCACTTATTGCAATAATTATAATGTCAATTATAAACATATTTGTTAAAAGCTCTGGATTAGACTTATTCTTATGCATTGTTTCTATATTAGTATTTTTAGGCCTTACAGCGTGGGATATGAATAATTTAAAAGCAATGTATAACTATTATGCATCAGATGAGAAAGAACTTTCTAAAATAGCTATATATGGTGCACTTGACTTGTATTTAGACTTTGTTAATATATTCCTAAATTTATTAAGCTTATTTGGAAAAAGAAATGACTAGCGAAAGCTAGTTTTTTTCTTTAAATACATTTTCAAAATAAATGCTATAGTACTTGCAAGTAATATAAGAATGAGTTATAGTGTTAGTAATTAATAATTGATTGGAGAGTGCAAAATGAAAAAAGAAACAATAGTAGTTGCAAGTAGTAATAAGGGTAAAATAAGTGAAATAAAAGAAATATTTAAAGATTATGATGTATTATCAATAAAAGATATGGAGAATATACTGGGCAAAAAAATAACTGTTAACGAGAATAACGATACCTATAAAGATAATGCACTAGAAAAAGTAAGAGATTTATATGAACAAATAGGCAAGAAGTATATTTGCATTGCCGATGACTCTGGAATTTCAATAGATATATTAAATGGCTTTCCAGGTGTACATACTGCTAGATGGCTAGATGCTGATGATCATATTAAGAATTTAGAATTATTAAAAAAAGTGGGTAATACGGTGAAAGAAAAAAGAAAATGTCATTATACAACGGTTATAGCTTTAAAAGGCAAAAACTTTGAAGAGACATTTGAATATGTTTTATCTGGAATAGTAAGTGATGTTGCAAGGGGTGAAAATGGCTTTGGCTTTGATGAAATATTCGAACTTTCAAATGGAAAGACACTAGCTGAAATATCTACTATAGAAAAACTAAAACTAAGTCCAAGAAAAAAAGCTCTAGATATGGCAAATAGGTATTTAATGAAATTTAAAACAGAAAATTAATCTTTTTCTGTTTTTTGTTATTTAAAATTAAACATATTTTTAGGAAAAAGCAATAAAATTTTATGTGAAGAAAAAAATTCAAAAAAGTCGTAAAAACCCCTTGAAATAAAGGAATTCTTCTGATATAATGGTAACTGCGTGTAGATGCATAGATGTGCGAGGTTGCTGATACACCCGGTTAAGTTGTTTTTATAACTTAAGGGAAATCAGGTAATTCGTTACGGAGCAAGTCTATACCGGATATAGGCGAAGGGAGGACAAGTTAATATGTCAAATAAAATTCGAATCAGATTAAAAGCATATGAACATCGTTCTTTGGATTTAGCTGCAAGCAAAATCGTTGATACGGTTAAACGCTTAGGCGGAAAGGTATCAGGTCCAGTACCATTACCTACTGAAATTCAAAAATATACGATTTTACGTGCTGTTCACAAATATAAAGATTCACGTGAACAATTCGAAATGCGTACGCATAAAAGATTAATCGACATCATAGAACCAAGCAAAGATGTAATTGATGCATTACAACATCTTGATTTACCAAGCGGTGTTGAAATCGAAATTAAGTAATTATATAGGAGGAAAACATGGAAAGAAAAGGAATCTTAGGTCGTAAGCTAGGTATGACTCAAGTTTTTGCAAAAAGCGGAAAACTAATTCCTGTTACTGTAGTTGAAGTTGAACCAAACGTTGTTACTCAAATTAAAACAGTAGAAACTGATGGTTATGAAGCTATTCAATTGGGTTTTGATACAAAAAGAGAAAAACTAAGTAACAAAGCAGAAAAAGGTCATTTAGCAAAAGCTAATACTGCTCCTAAGCGCTTCTTAAAAGAGATTCGCGGAGTAGACGTTAGCAAATATCAACTAGGTCAAGAACTTGATTGTCAAGTTTTTGAAGAAGGAGAAATGGTTGATGTAAGCGGAATCTCTAAAGGTAAAGGGTTCCAAGGTGTAATTAAACGTTACAACCAATCAAGAGGTCCAATGGGACACGGATCTCAATATCATAGAGGTGTTGGTTCTCTAGGAACAATGAGACCAATGCGTGTATTTAAAGGTAAGAAATTACCAGGACATATGGGACACGTTAGCGTAACAATGCAAAACTTAGAAGTTGTTGCAGTTATGAAAGATGAAAACGTAATCTTAATTAAAGGTAATGTTCCAGGTCCTAAAAAGTCTTTAGTTATCATCAAATCAGCTGTTAAAAAGCCAAACGTTAAAAATGACAAAATCGAGTTAGTAACTTATGCTAACGAAGAAGTTAAGGCTAAAGTAGAAGCTGCAAGTGATGATACAAATACATCACAAGAAACTAATGAATAATTAATTTAAATTATTAAAATGTAGATTTATTTAATACTTGTGATGAAAGGAGGAACTAAAATGCCAAAAACAGCACTTTTAAGTTTAAAAGGTGAAAAAATTAAAGACATTAAATTAGATGATAACGTTTGGGGAATCACTCCAAATGATCAAGTTGTTTATGAACACATAAATTTATTCATGGCAAACAGAAGACAAGGTACTCATGCTACTAAAACTCGTAGTGATGTATCAGGTGGAGGAAGAAAGCCATGGAGACAAAAAGGAACTGGTAATGCTCGTCAAGGATCTACCAGAGCACCACATTGGGTAGGCGGTGGAGTTGTATTTGGACCAAGTGCCAATAGAAACTACACTAAAAAGATGAATAAGAAAGAACGCAAGTTAGCTCTTAAATCAGCTTTAACTTATAAAGCAAATGATAAAGACATTATCGTTGTTGATAAATTCGAAGCAGAAACAAATAAAACAAAAGATATGTTAAAGGTTTTAGAAGGTTTAAACGCTACTGGAAAAACTTTAATAGTTACAACAGAATTAACTGAAAACTTAATTTTAGCAACTAGAAACATAGCTGATGTTAAATTAGTTTTAGCAAATGAATTAAATACATATGACGTTTTATATGTAAACAAAATAATTATTACAGAAGACGCTGTAAAATACGTTGAGGAGGTGCTTAAGTAATGAAAGATATAATTTTAGCACCAGTTGTTACTGAAAAAACAGCAGGAATTACTGCAGATGGTAACAAAGTAGTATTTAAGGTTGCAAAGGATGCAAACAAAGTACAAATAAAACAAGCGGTTGAAGAAGCATTTAATGTTAAAGTGTCAAACGTTAACACAATAAATGTTAGACCAAAGAAAAAAAGAGTAGGACGCTATACTGGAGCTACTAAAGCTTATAAGAAAGCAATTATAACTTTAGCAGAAGGTAGCAAACTAGATTTAAGCTAATAAGGAGGAAATATAATGCCAATTAAAAAGACAAAACCAACTACGCCTTCTAGAAGGCAAATGAGTTTTTTGGTTAGTGATGAAATAACTAAATCTACTCCTGAAAAAAGCTTAGTTGGTGAAAAGAGAAAAAGAAACGGTCATAATAATGTAGGTCGTATCACTGTAAGACATCGTGGTGGTGGAGCTCAAAGAAAGTATCGTATAATTGATTTCAAAAGAAATAAGTTTGACGTTACTGGTAAAGTTGCTGCTATTGAATACGATCCAAATAGAAGCGCTAACATAGCATTAATCAATTATAGAGATGGAGAAAAAAGATACATAATTGCTCCTAAAGGATTAAAAGTTGGCGACATTATTGAAAGCGGAGAAAACGTTGATGTTAAAGTTGGTAACGCAATGCCAATTATGAACATACCAGTAGGTACTGTTATTCATAACATCGAAATGAGACCAGGAAAAGGAGCTCAAATTGCTCGTAGTGCAGGATCTAGTGCACAAATCTTAGGTCGTGAAGAAAAATATGTATTAATAAGATTAAGAAGTGGTGAAACAAGAAAGATACTTGGAACTTGTATGGCTACAATAGGTGAAGTTGGTAATACAGATTACGCTTTAGTTAATTTAGGTAAAGCAGGACGTACACGTCACATGGGTATTCGTCCAACTGTACGTGGTTCTGTTATGAACCCTAACGATCACCCACATGGTGGTGGTGAAGGTAGAGCTCCAATCGGACGCAAACAACCTATGACACCTTGGGGTAAACCTGCTCTTGGTATGAAGACTAGAAGAAATAAGAAAGCTTCTACTAAGTTAATAGTAAGCCGTAAAAAATAATAGAAAGGAAGATATGTAGATGGCAAGAAGCATTAAAAAAGGCCCTTATGTATTCGGAAGATTACTTAAGAAGGTTCAAAAGTTAAACGAAGAAGGTAAAAAAGAAGTAATTAAAACTTGGTCACGCCGTTCAACAATATTCCCAGATTTTATTGGTCACACTTTTGCGGTTCACAATGGTAAAGATTTCATTCCTGTTTATGTAACTGAAGATATGGTTGGACATAAACTTGGTGAATTCTCATTAACTCGTAAATGTGGTGGACACGGCGAAAACAAGAAAAAGTAATAACTAGAAGGGAGATAACAATATGGAAGCGAAAGCAATTGCGAAGACAGTTCGTATTTCCGCTTTAAAATCTCGTTTAGTTATGAGGTTAATAAACGGAAAAGACGTAAGTGAAGCTATGGCTATTTTAAACAACATGAATAACAAAGCTGCACGCGTCATCAAAAAAGTTTTAACTTCAGCAGTAGCAAATGCTGAAAATAATCATAATCTTGATAAAGCTAAATTATATGTAAAAGAAGCTTATGTTAATGATGGTCCTGTACTTAAGAGATCAGTACCTGATTCAAGAGGAAGAATTGCTAAAAACGATCACCGTACAAGTCATGTAACAGTGGTTGTAGCAGAAAGATAATTATAAGGAGGAAGACTAATGGGTCAAAAAGTTAATCCTGCAGGTTTAAGACTTGGAATAAACAAGGATTGGACTGCTAAATGGTATGCACCAAGTAAAGATTTCTCTGCAACATTAGAAAATGACATGAAAATCCGTAACTTCTTAGATAAGAAGTTAAAGAATGCAGCAGTTTCTTCTGTAACTATTGAAAGAAGTAACAAGAAAACTGAAATTAAAATCAGTACTGCAAAACCAGGTGTTGTTATTGGACACGGTGGAGAAGAAATCGAAAAATTAAAGAAACAAATCAACAAATTAGTTGGTGAAGAAGTTCAAATTTCTATTATGGAAGTTAAGAACGCTGATATGGATGCTCAATTAGTAGCTAACAACATTGCTAGTCAAATTGAAAACAGAGGTTCATATCGTATGGCTCAAAAAAGAGCAATTAGAAATACAATGAGAGCTGGAGCAAAAGGAATTAAGACTTTATGTTCTGGACGTTTAAACGGAGCTGAAATAGCTCGTAGCGAAGGTTATAATGAAGGTACAACACCTTTACATACTTTAAGAGCTAACATTGATTACGCAACAGCAGAAGCTGATACAACTTATGGTAAGATAGGTGTTAAAGTATGGATCTACAAAGGTGAAATACTTCCTTCAAAGAAAAAAACTGGAGGTGTTAAACATGTTGATGCCAAAAAGAACTAAGTATCGTAAACCTCACAGAATTTATCACGAAGGAAAATCAAAAGGTAATACAAGCTTACACTTTGGTGAATATGGTTTAATGGCAAAAGAAGGCGCTTGGATCACTGCTCGCCAAATCGAAGCTGCCCGTGTTGCTATGACTCGTTATATGAAACGTGGTGGTAGAGTATTCGTTAATATATTCCCACACCTTTCATTAACAAAAAAACCTTTAGAAACTCGTCAAGGTAAAGGTAAAGGTAATCCAGAAAGCTGGGTTGCAGTTGTAAAAGAAGGAAAAATTATGTTTGAAATTTCAGGTGTAACTGAAGAAGTTGCTCGTGAAGCATTAAGACTTGCTATGCACAAGTTACCAATCAAATGTAAATTTGTAACTAAAGAAAATGGTGGTGAAAAAAATGAAGGTTAAGGAAATTAGAGAACTTACCACTGAACAAATCGAAGCTAAGATAGTAGAAGCAAAAGACGAAATATTTAAATTACGTATGCAGCAAGCTACAGGGAACTTAGAAAAACCTTCAAGAATACACGAATTAAGAAAGGACGTTGCTAGAATGAAGACTATTTTAGCAGAACGTCAATAATTTAGGGAGGTTTACTTATGGAAAAAACAAGACATGAAGTAGTTGGTAAAGTTGTAAGTGCTAAAAATGATAAAACAATTACAATTTTAGTTGAAACTTATAAAAAAGATCCAAAGTATGGTAAACGTGTTAAATATTCTAAGAAATATACAGCACATGACGAAAATAACCAAGCTAAAGTTGGAGATATCGTTAGGGTTGTAGAAACCAAACCATTATCAAAAACAAAAAGATTTAGTTTAGTGGAAATAGTAGAAGAAGCCGTAATTTTATAGGCGCTTTACAATTAAGAAGGAGGATTCGTTATGATTCAACAACAAAGTCGTTTAAAAGTTGCTGATAATTCTGGTGCTCGTGAACTAATGGTTATTAGAGTCTTGGGTGGTAGTAGAAGAAAAACCGGAAACATTGGTGACATCGTAGTTGGAACAGTAAAAAAAGCAACTCCAAATGGTAACATATCAAGCGGTAAAGTCGTAAAAGCGGTTATCGTTAGAAGTAAGTTTGGAATGCGTAGAGATGATGGTTCTTACATTAAATTCGATGATAATGCATGCGTTATTATTAAAGATGATAAGACACCAGTTGGAACAAGAGTTTTAGGTCCAGTAGCACGCGAATTACGTGATAAAGATTTCATGAAAATTGTATCGTTAGCAAAAGAAGTGTTATAGGCCTTTTAAGGAGGAAAAATCATGAATTTAAAAGTTGGAGATAAAGTAATTGTTATTGCTGGTAAAGATAAAGGTAAAGAAGGAAAAATCATCGCTAAGAAAGGTGAAAAGGTTTTTGTTGAAGGCGTTAATATGGTAAAAAAACACGTTAAGCCAAACGGACAAGACCAAAACGGTGGAATTATAGATAAGGAAGCAGCTATTCACGTATCTAACGTAATGATGATTGATCCTAAAACCAAAAAACGTACTAGAATAGCAAAAGAACTAGATAAAGACGGAAAAAAAGTTAGAATTTCTAGCAAGTCAAAATCTAAATTAGACTAATAAGGAGGGTAACTATGAACAGTTTAAAAGAAAAATATACTAAGGAAATTATTCCTGAACTTGAAAAGAAACATAATTATACTACTGTCATGGCTGTACCAAAGCTAGAAAAGATCGTAGTTAATATGGGAGTTGGCGATGCAACTTTAAACAGCAAACTTTTAGATGTTGCAGTAAGCGAACTTGAAAAAATAACAGGTCAACAACCAGTTATTACAAGAGCAAAAAAATCAATTGCTGGTTTCAAATTAAGAGAAGGTCAAGCAATTGGATGTAAGGTTACACTTCGTGGAGAAACTATGTATACTTTCCTAGAAAAGTTAATTAAAATCGTGTTACCACGTGTACGTGATTTTAGAGGTATATCAAATAAAGCATTTGATGGAAGAGGAAATTATACTTTAGGAATTAAAGAACAAACTATATTCCCAGAAATAGTTTATGACGAAGTTGTAAAAGTACGTGGAATGGACATTGTTTTTGTTACAACTGCAAAAACTAATGAAGAAGCATTAGACTTATTAAAAGGATTCGGTTTACCTTTTAAGAAGTAAGCAAATGGGAGGAAATAAATGGCAAAGAAAAGTATGGTCGTAAAACAAGGAAGACCAAAGAAATTTAAAGTACAAGAATATACTCGTTGCAACAGATGCGGTCGTCCACATTCAGTAATGAAAAAGTTTGGTATCTGCCGTATTTGCTTTAGAGAACTAGCATATAAAGGTGAAATTCCTGGTGTTAGAAAGTCAAGTTGGTAAGAGTAAAAAAATAAAAGGAGGATTCATATGTCAGTAACAGATCCAATCGCAGATTTACTTACACGTATGCGTAATGCAAATCAAATGCGTTATAATGAAGTTGTAGTTCCTTCATCAAATCTTAAATTAGAAATAGTTAAGATTTTAAAAGCAGAAGGATATATAACTGACTACAAAGTAGAAAAAGGTCAAGTACAAGATAACATTGTTATTACTTTAAAATATGGAAAAAACAAAGAAAGAGTAATTTCTGGTTTAAAGAGAATATCTAAACCAGGTTTACGTGTGTATGCTAAGGCTGAAGAAATTCCAACTGTATTAAACGGACTTGGAATCTCAATCGTATCAACATCAAAGGGAATCATGACTGGTAAAGAAGCTAGAAAAGAAAACCTTGGTGGAGAAGTATTAGCATATGTATGGTAATTCATAAGGAGGAACTTAAAGATGAGTCGTATCGGAAATAGAGAATTAACAGTACCAAGTGGCGTTACTGTTACAAGCGAAAATGGATGCATCACTGTAAAGGGACCTAAGGGTGAATTATCATTAACATTAAATCCAAACATAGATGTTAAAGTAGAAGATAACAAAGTTACGGTTACAAGAAACAGTGAAATAAAAACAACAAAACAAATGCATGGTACAACAAATGCTTTAATCAAGAACATGATTATTGGTGTATCAGAAGGTTATGAAAAAGGCCTAGAAATAATCGGTGTTGGTTATAGATTTAATCCAAAAGGAAAAGTTTTAGAAGTAAACGCTGGTTATTCACATAAAGTTGAATTAGAAGTACCTGCTGGAATAGAAGTTGCAGCTGTAAGCGCAACTGAAATAACAGTTAAAGGTATTGATAAAGAAGCAGTTGGTAAATTTGCTGCAGAAATAAGAGAAGTTAGAAAACCAGAACCATATAAAGGTAAAGGTATTCGTTACAAAGGTGAACATGTTCGCCGTAAAGAAGGTAAAAAGGCTTCTAAATAATAGGAAAGGGAGATTATTACAATGATAAACAAGACATCACGTAATGAAGCTCGTAAAGCTAGACATGCTAGAATAAGAAACAAGGTAAGCGGAACTAGCGAGTTACCAAGATTATGCGTATTTAGATCATTAAAGAACATTAGTGTTCAAATAATTGATGATGAAAAAGGTGTTACTTTAGTAAGTGCTTCATCATTAGATAAAGATTTAAACATTAAAAATGGTGGTAACATAGAAGCAAGTAAGCTTGTAGGAGCTTTGGTTGCAAAGAAAGCAAAGAAAGCAAAAATAGAAAAAGTAGTATTCGATAGAGGTGGCTACTTATATCATGGACGTGTTAAGGCATTAGCAGATGCAGCACGTGAAAATGGATTAGAATTCTAAAGGAGGGTAACGATGGAAAGAAGAAATAGCAAACCACGTGAAAAAGAATATAACGAAACAGTTATTTCTGTAAATCGTGTTACAAAAGTTACCAAAGGTGGACGTCGTCTTCGTTTTGCAGCAACTGTTGCAGTTGGAGATGGAAAAGGTAAAGTTGGCCTTGGAACTGGTAAAGCAAATGAAGTTCAAGACGCTATCAAAAAAGCAGTTCAAGATGCAACTAACAGAATCATTAAGGTTGACTTAGTTGAAGATAGAACAGTATCTCATGACGCTATTGGTACAGCTGGAGCAGCAAAAGTTTTAATTAAACCTGCTAAAGCCGGTACTGGTATAATAGCTGGTGGTTCAGTTCGTGCAATCTTAGAATTAGCTGGTGTTAAAGACATCATTTCAAAATCACTTGGATCAAATACAAAATTAAATACCGCAAGAGCATGCGTTGAAGCATTAAAGAGTCAAAAATCAGCAGAACATATTGCTGAATTAAGAGGAAAATCTGTAGAGGAGATTTTAGGATAATGAAGTTAAATGAATTAAAGTATAACGAAGGTTCTAAAAAGGACATCAAAAGATTAGGTCGTGGTTCTAGTAGCGGTACTGGAAAAACAAGTGGTAGAGGAGAAAATGGACAAAAATCAAGAAGCGGTGGAGGAGTAAGAGTTGGTTTTGAAGGTGGTCAATTACCTTTATACAGAAGACTTCCAAAACGTGGCTTCTCTAACGCAATGTTCAAAAAAACATATGCAGTTATAAACGTATCTGATTTAAATAAATTTGAAGAAGGTACAGAAGTAACTCCAGAATTATTATTCGAAATGGGAATAATAAAAAAACAATTATCTGGTATTAAAGTATTAGGTAATGGAGAATTAACTAAAAAATTAACTGTTAGAGCACATAAGTTCTCTAGCATAGCAAAGGAAAAAATAGAAGCAGCAGGTGGAAAAGCTGAGGTGATTTAAGATGTTTAAAGGCATTAAACAAATCTTTTCAGCCAGGAATAAAGATGTAAAAAATAAAATCTTATTCACACTGTTAATACTATTTATCTATAAATTAGGAACAACTGTGCGTGTTCCTGGTACTGAAAACATTACACAAGATTTAGGATTTTTGGAATTACTTAACGTAATGGGTGGTGGTTCCTTAAAGAACTTCTCAATTTTTGCACTAGGTGTTACACCATATATTAGTGCATCAATAATTGTTCAATTATTACAAATGGATATAATTCCATATTTCTCTAACTTAGCTAAAGAAGGTTATTCTGGAAGAACTAAGTTAAATAAAATAACAAGATACTTAGGAATTGCATTAGCATTCCTACAAGGACTTGTAATGTCATTCTCATTTTTAGGGGAAAGTGCAACATCACTTGATTATTTAAGGGTAACACTTATTTTAACCGCAGGAACTTGCTTCCTATTATGGTTAGGTGACCAAATAACTCGTAAGGGTGTTGGAAATGGAATATCTATCCTTATTATGGCAGGTATTTTAATTAGTACTCCAAGTATGATGGTAGATGCATATAACGCATTTGTAGTAAGCGGAACAGTTCAAGAAGTAGCTTTAGGAGTTACTAAATTCATATTATTCTTACTTGTGTATATAGCAATAATAGTTGGTGTGGTATTTATTGAAAAATCTGAAAGGAGAATTCCTGTTCAGTATTCAAACAAAACAGCAACAGCTTATGGTGCAAAACAAACATATATACCATTTAGATTAAATTCTTCTGGTGTTATGCCAGTAATATTTGCATCAAGCTTAATTTCAATACCATCACTTATCGCAGCGTTTGTAAAAAAAGATTTGTTCTCATTATTTGTTAATAAATATATTAACTATAATACGGTAACAGGATTTATATTATATATTTTATTAATAGTTTTATTCTCATATTTATACACGTTTATGGCAGGTTTAAAGCCAAAAGAATTATCTGAAAACCTAAATAAACAAGGTGGATATATTCCTGGTGTAAGACCTGGTAATGAGACTAAGGGCTATATTAGTAAGGTACTATCAAGAACAACGTTTTTAGGAGCATTATTCTTGATTGTAATAGCAGGGCTTCCAATAATTGTTACAAACTTAAGTAGCTTGCCTACTAGCGTAACGGTTGGAGGTACAGGTTTATTAATCGTAGTTGGTGTTGCACTTGAAACTTATAATCAAATTGAAAGTACGATGTCAGCAAGAAAATATGAAAGGGGTTACAGAAGGTAATGAAAAACATAATCTTTTTAGCGCCACCTGCAGCAGGCAAGGGAACGCTATCTGAAATGCTAACAGAAAAATATGGATATGGTCATATTTCAACTGGTGATTTATTAAGAGAAGAAGTAAAAAAAGGTACAGCACTTGGACAAGAAGCTGAAGGCTTAATGAAAGCAGGTAAATACGTACCAGATGAGTTAATCATTAAACTTATTTCTAATCGTATAACAGAACCTGATTGTGAAAATGGTTATATCTTAGATGGATTTCCAAGAACTAAAGTTCAAGCAGAAAAATATGCTGAATTATTAAAAGAACTTGGTAAAGATTTAGGTGTAGTAATATATATTGACATTGATAAGGATATGGCAATTAAAAGAGCTTGCTCAAGAATTACTTGCCCTAAATGCGGAAGAATATATAATAAATATTCAAACGAAATGAAACCTAAGGTAGAAGGTATGTGTGATGATTGTAACGTAAAATTAACACAACGTGCTGATGATACCGAAGAAACATTCGTTAAAAGATTTGATGAATATATGACTAAAACTATGCCTTTATATGATTATTATAAAGATTTAGGAGTACTTAAAACTATTAAGGCTTATGAAAGCAAGTTTGATACTTTTAATGAAGCAGTTAAAGTTTTAGAAGAAAAATAATTATCAGTTAAAATACTGGAAACAGTAACTACCAGATAATGACAGGAGGGTGATTAAGGGTGGCTAAAAAAGAAGACGTAATTGAACTAGAAGGTAAAGTAGTCGAACTTTTAAAAGGCGGAGACTTTAAGGTTCAATTAGAAAATGGACACACTGTAGAAGCTCGCGTTTCTGGTAAAATGCGAATGAATAAGATTCGTATTTTACCAGGTGATACAGTAGTCTTAGAAATATCACCTTATGATTTAACACGTGGGCGTATAACCTATAGAAAATGATAGGAGGAAATAAAGATGAAAGTTAGACCATCAGTTAAAAAAATTTGTGATAAATGTAAAGTTATTAAACGTAATGGGAAAGTAATGGTTATCTGTGAAAACCCAAAACATAAGCAAAGACAAGGATAATAGGAGGTGCAATAGTAAATGGCACGTATAAAGAACGTTGATCTACCAAATAAGAGAATTGAAATAGCATTAACTTATATACATGGTATTGGTAGAAAGTTATCAAGAAACATTTTAACAAAGTTAAACATTAATCTTGATACTAAGGCTAATGATTTAACAGATGAAGAAATTTCTAAAATTCGTAAAGAATTAGATAATCACTTATTAGAAGGTGATTTAAGAAGAGAAGTTTCAATGAATATTAAAACTAAGATGGAAATCGGTTCTTACCAAGGAATTCGTCATCGTAAAGGTTTACCTGTAAGAGGTCAATCTACAAGAAGTAATGCTAGAACTCGTAAGGGTCGCGGTAAGACTGTAGCAAACAAGAAGAAGTAGGAAAAAGGAGGATATACAAATGGCTTACAAAGCAAGAAAACGTAAGGTTAAAAAGAATATCCCTGAAGGACAAGCTCATATACATTCTACTTTCAATAATACAATCGTTACTATTACTGATAAAGATGGTAATGCAGTATCATGGGCATCAAGTGGAACTTCAGGATTTAAAGGAAGTAAGAAGAAAACTCCATTCGCAGCTGGTATGAGTGCAGAAGCAGCAGGTAAAGCAGCTTATGATTCTGGTATGAGAAAAGTAGATGTTTTCGTAAGAGGATTAGGATCAGGAAGAGAAACTGCAATCCGTTCATTACAAACTGCAGGACTTGAAATTCTTTCAATCACAGACGTAACACCAGTACCACATAATGGTTGTCGTCCACCAAAACGTCCACGTGGATAATTTTAGGAAAAGGGAGTGAATTTACGTGATAAAATTCGAAAAACCAATATTCAAAGTTGCTGAATATGTAGAAAGCAGAAACTATGGAAAATTTGAAATCGAACCTTTAGAAAGAGGATTTGGTACAACACTTGGAAACGCACTTAGAAGAGTAATGTTATCATCATTACCTGGAGATGCAATTACTAGTGTTCACATCGATGGTGTTCTTCATGAATTCCAAACTATTGATGGAGTTATTGAAGACGTAACAGGAATTATACTAAACTTAAAAAGTGTAGTTGTTAAAAACCACACTAATGAGCCTAAAACTATAAAATTAAACGTTAGTCGTGAAGGTGTTGTAACGGCAGCAGATATCGAAAAAGATGCTGACATCGAAATTGTTAACCCTGAACAAGAAATTGCAACAATAGTTAAAGGTGGAAAACTAAACATGGAAATGACTGTATCAAGCGGTCGTGGATATGTTAGAGCAGAAGCTAATAAGAAATTATTAGGTGATGTTAAATTAAATACTATTGCAATGGATTCTAACTTTTCTCCAATCGAAAGAGTTAATTATGAAGTTGAAGGTGCCCGTGTTGGACAAGATGATTCATATGATAAATTAACTATGGAAGTTTGGACAAATGGTTCTATGAAACCAGAAGAAGCTGTTGCATTAGCATCAAGAATAATTATTGAACACTTTGAGATTTTAACTAAGTTAGACGAAATCGCTGATGAAACTGGTCTTATGAAACAAAATGTTGATGATTCTAAGACTAAGGCTCTTGAAATGTCTATTGATGAATTAGAATTCTCTGTAAGAGCATATAACTGCTTAAAGAGAGCTAATATAAACACATTACAAGATTTAACTGAAAAGAGCGAAAATGAAATGATGAAGATCCGTAACTTAGGTAAGAAATCACTTAAGGAAGTAATTGATAAAGTAAAAGAAATGGGATTCTCATTTAGAAGCGAAGAGTAAAACAGTAAGGAGGAAGACAAATGGCTTATAGAAAATTAGGACGTACTAACAAACATAGAAGAGCTATGCTTGCTAACTTAACTAGAGACCTAATTAAAAATGAACGTATTGAAACTACTGAAACACGTGCTAAAGAAGTACGTAAATGTTTTGATAAAATGGTTACATATGGAAAAATTGGTAGCCTAGTAGCTAGACGTAATGCACTTGCTTTCTTATATAACGATAAAGAAGCTGTATCAAAAGTATTTGACACACTTGCTAAACGTTATGAAAATAGAAATGGTGGATACACTAGAATTTTAAAACTAACTGAAAGAAGAGGAGACGACGCTTTAATGGTTGTCTTAGAGTTAGTAGATTAATAAAGATTAAAAACAAACCTGGCAAGGTTTGTTTTTTCTATATAAAATGTTATAATAATTTTGGTGATGATAGATGAAGGCATTAATTACAGGAGCCTCAAGTGGCCTTGGAAAAGATTTTGCATTTAAACTAAGTAATATGGGGTATGACCTTATTTTAGTTTCAAGAAATAAAAAGGAACTTAATGAAGTAGCAAGTAACTTAAAAACAAATGTACAAATAGAAACATATGATTTATCAAACGAGGAAAACTGCATTAAGTTATTTAATAAACACAAAAAAATAGATTTATTAATAAATAATGCCGGATTTGGTTTGTTTGGAGAGTTTAGTAAAACAAATTTAGATAAAGAACTTAATATGATAGATTTAAATGTCAAGGCAGTACATATATTAACTAAACTATACTTAAAAGAAATGATAAAAAAAGATAGTGGTAGAATACTTAACGTAGCATCAACTGCAGCCTTTCTGCCGGGTCCTTTGATGTCAACCTATTATTCCACTAAATCTTACGTTTATGAGCTTACAACGGCTATTTTTGAAGAATTAAGACGTATTAAGTCGAATGTTAAGGTATCTGTTTTATGCCCAGGACCTGTTAATACAAATTTTAATAATGTAGCGGGTGTTAATTTTGCAATAAAAGGTTTATCTAGTGATTATGTAACTAGTTATGCACTTGATAAAATGTTTAAAAACAAGCTTGTTATAATACCAGGCTTTGCAAATAAATTAGCTAAAGTAGCTTGCAAGTTTGCATCTTTAAGGTTATTATTAAAAGTAGATTACAACATACAAAGAAAAAAGGAGAAATAGTTTATGAAAAAGAATAAAAAAGGTTTTACTTTAATTGAGTTATTAGCAGTAATAGTTGTGTTAGGCGTTATTATGTCAATTGCAGGCACTGCAGTATTAAAGCAGAAAAAGAAGGCAAATATTGAAGAGGCTAAAAGTTTAGAAAATACGATAACTAAAATAGGTGAAGATTTATATACTCATGAAAGCATGGTTGGCAAAACAGATGATGGATACTTTTATAATAAATATAAATTATTAAAAAGTGGTGATTCAATTGATATATCTCTAACTAAATTAGCAAATGCTGGTTATATAAAATCTGCTTCGATAGCTAATCCTAGTGGAAATGGAAATTGTGCTGGATATCTATCTGTTAAAAAAACAGATGAAGGTCCAAGCTTTAAGGGACATATTTGCTGTTTAAATTTATATGCTACGGATAAAAATAGTAATGAAATAACAGATTGTAGCGGATTTAACAAATCAAGCGATGTGAACTTAACAGAATAATAACATAAAGCTAAACTAAAAAAGTTTGGCTTTTTTTCTTATTTGTTGTATAATAAATCCTTATATTTTAGGAGGTGAAATTAATGGATGTGCTAGAAATTAAAAACTTAAGATTTAGATATAAAAACAAGTTTATATTCGATGATTTTAACATCAACATAGAGCGCGGATCATGGGTTACGATAGCGGGACCTAATGGATCTGGCAAAACAACATTAGTCAAGATTTTAGCAGGTCTTGAAAAATCATATTCTGATATAACCATATTTAATAAACCTCTTAAAAAAGAAAATTTACATGATATAAGACGTAATATTGGATTTGTATTTGATAATCCTGATAATTTTTTTGCGTGCGAAACGGTAGAAGATGAACTTGCTTTTTCTTTGGAAAATCTAGGAGTTTATCCTAAAACGATAACAAAAAAAATAGATGAGATATCAAAACTTCTTAAGATAGATCACCTTCTAAAGGAAAATCCATATAATTTATCCGGTGGAGAAAAGCAAAAGGTTGCATTAGGATGTGCGCTAATGCTTGAACCTAGAATACTTGTTTTGGACGAGGCTCTTTTAATGATTGATATTAATGAACGCTCCTCTCTTCTTAAATTGCTTAAAAAATATAACAAAGAAAAAAGAGTAACCATAATATCATTTACCCATAACCTGGACGAGGCGTTATATTCAGATAGACTAGTTATTATAAATGATGGTGTAATAGTTGTAGATGGCTCGTTTCCATCAGTTTTTGAAGAAGAAAGAGTTATGAGAAAAATTGGCCTCGAAGTACCATTTGGAGTAGAACTTTCTCAAAAACTTAAGGTATACGAAATTGTATCTAGTCTAGAACTCGATTTGGAAAGGTTGGTGTCTTTAATATGGAAGTAATTTTTAGAAACGTTAACTTTTTCTATAATTATGGTATGGAAAATGAAAAAATGGCTTTAAAAGATATAAATTTATGCTTGGAAAGTAATTTAATTCATGGAATAATAGGACCAATAGGTAGTGGTAAATCAACTATGTTAGAACTTATGAACGGAATTACAAAACCTACTACTGGAGAGATAATAATAGGAAAGTATAATCTTAATAAACACAATTTTAAATTTAATAAGTTTAGATACGACGTTGGGCTAGTTTATCAATTCCCAGAAAAGCAGTTTTTTTGTAATACGGTTGGTGAAGAAGTTGCTTTTGCAGAAAAAATATTTTCCCCAAAAAACAAGAACATAAAATCAAGGGTGATTAAAGTTCTTAAGATGGTTGGATTAGATGAGTCATATTTAAGCAGAAGTCCATTTAGTCTTAATAATGGAGAAAAAAGATTAGTTGCAATAGCATCCGTTCTTATATCAAATCCTAAACTTCTTATTATGGATGAACCTACTATTGGTCTTGATAATAATAGTAAAAAAAGATTAATGAAACTTTTAAGAAAATTAAAAACCAGATATTCTAAAACGATTATAATAGTTACTCACGACGTTGATATGCTATATGAGATAGTGGATAATGTAGTTGTTTTAAACGAAGGTGTGGTAGTTAAAGAAGGAAGTAAGATAGATGTTTTTGCAAACGTTGAGTTATTGGATAATAATAACACACCAGTTCCTAGCGTAATTAGGTTTGAAAAAATGATTTATGACAAAACAGGCATAGATTTAGGTTACTTAAAGGATATGAATTCATTGGTAAGAAAAATAAAAGAAGTAAAAGATGAGTTACGAGAGGTGGGGACTAAATATGACTAATAAATATCCTTTCTTTAGGTATGTCCCATCATCTTCCAAGGTGCATTTAATGAATTCTAAAATGAAGATAATATGGTTTTTGCTTACCCTTATATCACTACTACTTATTAATGATTTAGTATCACTAGGTATTTTATCCTCTTTTTTACTTATTATAATAGGTTTATCTAAGATAGATATAAGAGCATACGTATCAAACGCATTATTAGTTTGGCCTTTATACCTTACTTTATTTATTATATTTTTATGTATATTTTTAAATCCAATAACTGCTTTAATATGGACTTTGAAATTGTTTTTAATAATCATTTTGTTTTTAATATTAACTTTTACAACGTCATTAAGCGAAATAGCATGGGGATTTGAGTGTGCCTTTGCTTGTCTTAAAAAAATTAATTTTCCGGTTTCTAAAGCATCACTTAAAATTGCGATGGATATTAAGTTTATTTCAACTATTTTTGAAGAATCTAAAATAGTTAGAAAATCGATGGCATATAGAGGAGTTTCATATAATAAAAACAAGTTAAAATCATTTAAGAAAATGATTGTACCAGTTATATCATTATCTTATAAACTTTCTAGAAGAATGGTAAAGATAATGAAGCTAAGATTTTATGGAAATAAAAAAAGAACGAATTATCATGAAAATAAGGTAACAAAATTTGATAAAATATTAGTATTTTCTCCTGTTATTCTTATTTATGTGGTTATATGGTTAGGTTGGTGTTAGTGTGACTAGATATTTAATAGATTTTTCATATTCTGGTGCAAACTTTAGTGGGTATCAAAAGCAGCCAGGAAAAAGAACGGTTCAAGATGAAATAGAAAAGGTTTTATCAAGTATTAATAATAATAGTGTTAAATTAACTTCGTCTGGTAGAACGGATGCTTTAGTTAATGCAATCCATCAAAAGGCTCATTTTGATTTGGATAAAGAAATAGGGACATATAAATTAAATGGTGCTCTAAACAGTTACTTGCCAGATGATATTTACGTAAATAGTGTAACTAAAGTAGATAACTTATTTCACGCAAGATATATGGTAAAGTCAAAAACATATGAGTATTTGATAAATACGGGAGATTATAACCCCTTACTTCGCACCCACGTGTATCAATACTGTAAGCCTTTAAATATAAGGAAAATGAAGAAGGCAGTAAAATATTTCATAGGTAAGCATGATTTTACTACATTTGTATCTGCCGAAGATAAAAAGGAAGACAAGGTAAGAGAAATTTATGATGCAAGTGTTGATGAAAAAGAGGGCATAATTAAAATCACTTTTAAGGGAAGTGGTTTTCTAAAATACCAAGTTAGAAACATGGTTGGAACGTTAATTAAAATAGGTGAGGAAAAAGTATTGCCTGACATAATTTTAAGTCTGTTAGAAAAAAAAGATAGAAAGTGTGCTTTTTTATGTGCACCCGCTCAAGGTCTTACATTAACAGATGTTAAATACTAAATAAAAAAAGATAGTTTTCAAATTAATGAAAACTATTTTTTATTTAACGTCATTTATTAGATCAACTAATGTTTTAATACCAATTAACCCACAAATACCAACTAATATATATACTATTTTAGAGCCCAATGCACCAGTGCCACCAAATATGGTTGCAACAAGGTCAAAACCAAACAGTCCAATTAATCCCCAGTTTAAGGCACCAATTATCATTACTGTTAAGGCTATAATTTGTAATGTTTTCATAATTTTCCTCCTTTTATACTTATATGATAATCAAAAAAAATATTTTTATACGCGAATATTAAAAAAAATTAACCATATAATTAAATGAAAACAAAAGAGGTGAATTAATGAAAAAATTTTTATTGCCCATACTGGCAATCATTTGTGTAGTTTGTTTAACAGGCTGCGGAAAGGAAACTAGTAAATCGGTGACAGATAAGTTATCAAAAAAAATGGATAAAACTTCCGGGTATAAACTTGAAGCAGAAATGGAATTAATAAATAATGAAGACTCTTACAAATATGATGTTTCAGTATCTTATAAAAAGAAAGATAATTATAGAGTTTCTCTTAGAAACAAAACCAATAATCACGAACAAATAATTTTAAAAAATGAGGACGGAGTTTATGTGCTTACACCATCTTTAAATAAGAGTTTCAAATTCCAAAGCAAATGGCCTTATAACAATTCACAAAGTTATTTATTACAATCAGTTATAAATGATATGAAAAATGATTCTAAACTTAGTATGAAAAAACAAGGCGGCAATTATGTATTTAAAAGCAAAGTAAATTATAAAAATAATGCATCTTTAACACATCAAATAGTAACACTTGATAAAAACCTAAACATAAAAAAGGTAGTTGTTTATGATGACACTGGAAGTGCCCAGATAAAAGTTTCGTTTAAATCCTGTGATATGAAAGCCAAATTCAACAATAAATACTTCGTATTAGAGGAGAATATGAAGACTTTTGATGCTGATACAGAAAGTGATGACGAAAAGACGACAGAAGAGTCTAAAATGCTTGATGAGGCCGTATATCCAATGTATTTGCCAGACGGAACTTATCTTGAAAGCGAAAAAACAATTGACTTAGACGAGGGCTCAAGAATAATCATGACATTTAGTGGGGATACTCCTTTTATGCTAGTTGAAGAGACCGTTTCAAAAAGCGATGATATGGAAGTTATTCCAACAAACGGAGACTTAGATATTTTAGGTGGCAACATAGCCATCATAGGGGATTCAAGCGTAAGCTTTATAAACGATGGATTACAATACTATTTAGTTTCGAGTGATATGTCAAAAGAAGATCTTATAACCGTTGCTAAATCAGTAGCAACACTTCCGGTTGGAAAATAAATTAAGAATCAAAAAATAGGTTTAATTTGGTTTTAATATGTGGTAAAATTATAAACGGTGATATGAATGAGAAATGAATTAAAAAACGGAATAATTTTATCCATCACAGTAATTTTAATAATTTTAGTTGTATATCTTACAACTGCCGTGTTTATGACTGGTGAAATAGGAAGCAAGAAAAGTAGTGAAAAAAAGACTACTACCACAAATGCTGCATCTAGTTATGAAAACAAAATACTTGCAAGTAAGGTTTTTGACCAAACACCTGAAACTTATAAAGTATTAATTTTCTCAGAACAAGACGTAAGTGATGATTTAAAATCAACGATAACAAGTTATAGCGGTAATACTAAATTATATTTAGTAAATAAGGATGAGGCTATAAACAAGTATGTATCATCTGATACAGATAACGTAAAACCTGATAATAGTAGCAGTTTGAAAGTAAAAAAGGAAGCTTTATTAACTATTTCTAATGAATCAGTTACATCTTACGTTACAAACGAAAGCGAAATAATTGATGAACTTAAGTAACTTTAGTAATTTTTAGTTACTTTTTTTCATACATTTGTGCTATACTTTTATTATGCGGAGGTTAAAATGGAACATATGAAAAATAAAAAAAATGAGCCAGAAAACAAAAAAGCAGTAAAAGAAAAGTTAAAAAAAGAGCAAATTAAAGAAGAAAATGAATCTTTTGAAAATAAAGAAGAACAAAAAAGTAATAAAATAAATACATTTTTAAATAAAAAGACCGATTTTAAGGTTTATGAATTAATATTATTTGGCACTTTAATAATGATAGTTTCGGTATTTTTGACGGTTGTTGTTATGAATGATGCTTCGCATAATAAGAACGCACTTAGTAATTCTTCCTTAAAATCTGATGAGAAATTAGCAGAATTTGAAGAAGTTTATGATTTAATTAATACGTCTTATTATAAGAAGGTAAGTAAAAAGAAACTAATCGAAGGTGCTATAAACGGAATGTTAGGCTCACTAGATGATCCACACACAAGTTATTTTACAAAAACGGAAAAAGAAAATTTCGATGAACTTATGAACGGTTCTTATGACGGTATAGGTGCTGAAATATCATTAGATAAAGATGGTAATGTAATAGTATTTTCAGTATTTAAAAACTCACCAGCTCAAGAGGCGGGATTAAAGTTTAATGATAAAATAATGGAAGTTAATGGTAAAAGTACAAAAGGAATGTCAACAACTGAGGTGGTTGCCCTAATTAAGGATGCTAAAAGAAAAGACGCCAATATAAAAATAGAAAGAGACGGAACCACTTTAGAATTTAATGTTGAAAAAAGAGAAGTTGTAATAGAATCAGTTGAATCAAAGACATATGATGTAAATGGTAAAAAGATAGGCTATGTTGTTATAAACACATTTGCAAATAACACGTATAGTCAGTTCAGGAGTAACGTTGAACAATTAGAAAAGGAAAATATTTCAGGATTAGTAATAGATGTTAGAAATAATTCTGGTGGTTATTTACATTCGGTAACTAATATGCTTGATATGTTCTTACCAAAGGGAACGATAAGTTATCAAATTGCAGATAGAAAAACAACTTATAAGTATGCCGCAACAACAAGCGAATCAAGAAATTACCCTGTTGCGGTTTTGGTAAACAAGGCAAGTGCATCAGCATCTGAAATCTTAGCTATTGGATTAAAAGAATCTTATGGTGTAGATGTCGTTGGAACATATACATATGGTAAAGGTACCGTTCAAACGACCAAGAATTTAGAAACAAGTAAAGGTATGATAAAATATACGATTCAAAAATGGTTATCACCTAACGGAAACTGGATAAATAAAAAAGGTGTTGAACCAACTGTTAGCGTGGAATTATCATCTAGTTATGAAAATAATCCAACAGAAGCAAACGATAATCAGCTTCAAAAAGCATTAAATGTAGTTGCAAATAAATAAAAAAGGTGCAAAAATAGAATAAAAAAGTCAGATAAATGCAAATTTTTGATATGTTATACAAAGATATGCATAAATATCTGTCTTTTTACTTGCAAAAAATTTTGTTTTTCTAATTTATGTACGTTAGTAAAAAGCAGGCGAACTCGCTAGAATTATATTTTATTTTTGTTTTTCTTGTGTTTTTTACTAAAAAAGTATAATATTGAGTTAACGAGGAGAAAAATATGAGGAAAATGAAAGTAGGAGATAATTATACTATTCATTGTTATAAACATGATGGTCATATATATAATAGTTATGAGTATTCTGTTTTGCTAGACATAAAAAAAGATTACCTTGTTTTTGGAAACAATAAGGTAAAGGTAATGGAAGAAGATGGCAGAACTTGGTATACAAAAGAACCAGCCATAATATTTTATTTTAAGGACAAATGGTATAATGTAATAGTACAATTTAAGAAAAATGACATATATTATTATTGTAATATAGCAAGCCCAACCATAATTGAGGGCAAGGTAATTAAGTATATTGATTACGATTTGGATTTAAGAGGCTTCCCAGATGGAACTTATAAGATCTTAGATGAGTCCGAATATGAGTATCATAGGAAGAAGATGAATTATCCAGAAGAGATAAATTTGATTGTCAAGCAAGAGTTAAAAAACTTAATTAAGGTATACAGTTCCAACACTGGCCCCTTTGACAAGAAAATCGCAATAAAATATTTTGAAAAATTTATGCAACTAACTGGTAATAAAAAATAAATTTTTACATATATTAAATAGAAATGGTTATTCAAAATACCTATTTTTACTAGAAAAAATAAGCAAAAAAGCGCTTTTTTTAAAAAAAATCAAAAAAAATGAAAAAAATTGAAAAAAGTTGTTGACATGACCATTTGGATGTGGTATATTTTTATTGCGCTTGACAAAAAGAAGTCAAAAAAAAGCGTAAAAAGCCTTTGTAAAACAAGGGCAGAAATGATCTTTGAAAACTGAGCAAAACGTCAAGGTTATTTGAGTAGCTAGGAAAAACAAACAAAACAAAATGAATATATTTTTGAGAGTTTGATCCTGGCTCAGGATGAACGCTGGCGGCATGCCTAAGACATGCAAGTCGAACGAGATGGCCCATTGAAGATTGAGTGCTTGCACGATTTCCGATTTGGATTCTCCATCTAGTGGCGGACGGGTGAGTAACACGTGGGTGACCTACCTTTGAGTTTGGGACAACTACTGGAAACGGTAGCTAATACCAAATAATATACAGTTTCGTTTCTGTATTAAAAGGCGCTTTACAGCGTCGCTCTTAGATGGGCCTGCGGCGTATTAGCTAGTTGGTGAGGTAATGGCTCACCAAGGCGACGATGCGTAGCCGGACTGAGAGGTTGATCGGCCACATTGGGACTGAGACACGGCCCAAACTCCTACGGGAGACAGCAGTTAGGAATATTCGTCAATGGGGGAAACCCTGAACGAGCAATGCCGCGTGAGTGATGAAGGTCCTTTGGATTGTAAAACTCTGTTGCATGGGAAGAACGGTCAGACTAGGAAATGAGTCTGAAGTGACGGTACCATGCCAGAAAGCTCCGGCTAACTACGTGCCAGCAGCCGCGGTAATACGTAGGGAGCGAGCGTTATCCGGATTTATTGGGCGTAAAGGGTGCGTAGGCGGCTTGTTAAGTATGAAATTAAAGCCCGGGGCTTAACTCCGGTTCGTTTCATAAACTGGCTAGCTTGAGTATGGAAGAGGTAAACGGAATTTCTAGTGTAGCGGTGGAATGCGTAGATATTAGAAGGAACACCAGTGGCGAAGGCGGTTTACTGGGCCATTACTGACGCTGAGGCACGAAAGCGTGGGGAGCAAATAGGATTAGATACCCTAGTAGTCCACGCCGTAAACGATGAGTACTAAGTGTTGGGGTTTCCCAGTGCTGAAGTTAACATATTAAGTACTCCGCCTGAGTAGTACGGTCGCAAGGCTGAAACTCAAAGGAATTGACGGGCACCCGCACAAGCGGTGGAGCATGCTGTTTAATTCGACAATACGCGAAGAACCTTACCTAGGTTTGACATCCCCGGCAAAGCCATGGAAACATGGTGGAGGTTATCCGGGTGACAGGTGGTGCATGGTTGTCGTCAGCTCGTGTCGTGAGATGTTTGGTTAAGTCCAATAACGAGCGCAACCCTCATCTTTAGTTGCTAACATTAAGTTGAGAACTCTAAAGATACTGCCAGCGTAAGCTGGAGGAAGATGGGGATGACGTCAAATCATCATGCCCCTTACATCTAGGGCTACAGGCGTGCTACAATGGCCAGTACAACGAGTGGCAACACAGTGATGTGAAGCAAATCTCTTAAAGCTGGTCCCAGTCCGGATTAGAGTCTGCAACTCGACTCTATGAAGTTGGAATCGCTAGTAATCCCGAATCAGAATGTCGGGGTGAATACGTTCCCGGGTGTTGTACACACCGCCCGTCACGCCATGGGAGTC